>Ga0209568_1000001_pt1 | contig 252569 bp, 217 predicted proteins | sample WorMetOlspDAHAB2_FD_187406 | JGI IMG/M metagenome (GOLD analysis project Ga0209568, IMG submission 187406) | Marine gutless worms symbiont microbial communities from Max Planck institute for Marine Microbiology, Germany - Olavius sp. DAHAB.2... ...
CTCACCCAAGAATGCCATTATCTAAACCAAGCTAGTGCAGCAAGGCATTATTATCAGAATTATCAAACATATATGCAAACATATGCAATAGCCCAAAACAACTCTTTCACTGATTATCTTGACTATATTCGTAGGTTCCAGAAAGCCCTACTCATAAGACAATGAATCATGCAGATGACATTTCCGGCGGCACTGGACTGAAGGCTCATCTGAATAAGATCCTTGGTATAGGGATGCCTGGGAGCGGAGAAAATTCGCCTGGCCTCACCGGATTCCACAATAAGGCCGTCCTTCATTACAGCTATCTCATGAGGATGTCGGCTCATCCAAAACAATAAGCCGCGGCTTCAAAACCAGAGCCAGCGCAATTCGCTGCCGAGGTTGAACGATGGAAGCTGGAATACAATCCGGTCTCACAGTGCACTGCATGACATGACTCCTACTTGAGTTTTTCCAGTTGCATTTATGAAAATGAAAACAAGGCTGAACACTTAGGCTCAAATGGTTGATACTTGGGGGAAGATCAACAGGTTGCAATTCGAATCTATCTTAGCCAGGACGGAATCACCAGGTCCACCAATTGAACACCGTTAATATCCGCAACATAAACCCGGCCCGCCCCAGGAATAGCTTCGGCCGCCGTGGCAAAGACATTCGAACTCTTCGAGATAATAAATGGCCGCATCGGATCTTTCACATTTGCAACCAGAAGCCCTTCGGGACCGCAACTCAAAAAGGCATAGCCTTCCGCAACGGATACGGAGCGAACGTGTGCGGCCGGCATAAGCGATAACAGCTCCATGTCTTTCGAATTCAAAAAAGCGTAAATCGCCATTCCGAAATCGCCAGCGGCATAGAGCTTGTTTTGATAAATGTGCAAATCCTTGACGCCCTTGAGTTCTTGACGATTCAGTTCCTCAAAGCTTCCGATTTCGTAAATTCTGAATTCCCGGTTATCGGCCGCGGCGGCGAATAATTCTCCAACGGATACCACCTTCGCCCTCGGAAAGGTTAATTCAACAGAATTCACCACACCCTGTCCGGAGATTCGCAGAAAAACCGGATTCATTCCTTCAAAACCTGCTATAACACTCATGCCGTAAATATCGACATCCACCGCCGGCCCAATGGGATCCTCCAGAATAGAGGCACCCCAGAGATTACTCTGCGGCAGGCGGTAATGGACACTCAAACCGTCAATCGCATCGGCAACGGCAAGCAAATCGTTCGCAACCGCCACCTCCATCGCAAAGGATGAAGGAACTACCTGAGCCGGTCCTCCAACATCACTTTCGCTATTGAAAATCTGAACTCCGCCCTCATGGTCCGCAACAACCAACTCCCTGCTCGAAAGTGCCAAACCATATGAACGACCCTGAGTTTCCCACCCCGAACTCACAAATGAATTACCAACCAGATAGGTTTGAATCACTACCATTCCCTTGTCGGTGCTGGCATATATATAGTCGTCCTTAAATTTTAGCTGATTCAATCCGCCGAGCGAGGCAGTACCAAAAAAGGTTGGTTCGCCTGGATTGTCTATGTTGTAAAGATCTAGTTCGCCATCGAACCTCGAAACAAAGACATAGTTGTTCTCAATGGTGAGATAGGCCGCGCGCGCATCCTCTATTCTGGAGAGACTTTTGGGTGCTCGCGGATTCGAAATATCGAGTAACAGGACATCTCCGGTGGAATCAATAAGACAGGCAAGATTGTCTCTCAGTTCGATAGATCGCACATCACCGGTTTCCATCAAGCCAAGCAGGGCAGGAACTTCGGGGTTTTCCAGGCTGACAATGGCCAGGCCTTTCAAACCGGCAGGAACAAGCATTGCATCGTCCACAATGCTCAAATCGTAGGCATTAAACCCCTCAAGAATGCCAACTCTTTGGGGGCTTCGTACATTCGATACGTCATATATGCGCAAACCGCGCCGCTCATCGGAAATGTACGCATACTCGTCGCGGACACCAACCGCGGCAGCCTGTCCCGCAAGTTTTGTGCCTACAACAAATGGCCTTGTGGGCGCAACAATGTTAGCCACCAGAAGGCCCTTGTTCCTGTCGGAGATAAAGGCATAATCGCCTCTGACAGCAACCCCCGCCGCGTTTTCGGATTCTACTAGCCCAACGGTCACCGGCTTGATCGGATCGCTGATGTCAATAATTCTTAACCCACCGCGCCCGGCGGCCACGAACGCGTAATCTCCCTGAACATAAATATCCTCTGGAATCAAGCCCTCATAACTGGCAACCACCTCCAGCCTTTGCCTTGGCACCAGCAAGGTTCGTGCCGGGGTGGGACTACTCAGATTCTCCGGAAACTCCGCCGGAGCAATTGCATAGAAGTATTGGATTCCATAAAGCACCTTGCTGTCCACAAAGCTCTTCTCGCCTAAAGGCGGGCTCAGGAGCGTGAAATCACCATCATCCTCCGAGCGAAATACAAGATATTCCCGCGTTCCTGGTATCTCCGGCCATGTCAATCGAATCTGCCGGTACTCACTTGCTGCGAGAGGTTTCAGCGTTTCACCCGAAAAAGGAATAGTTTTTACCACATGAGAGCTGAAATTGCCGCGTGCGCTAATTACATGCAACTGGAATTCATAGAGTTCTCCGTTAATCAGCGAATCCACCACCAGCTCACCCCTATTCTCCGCGGCAACTTCTATTCTCGATTTCTCGTTTCCGCTGATTAAATCAATTACCAGGCTATCGGCATCGGGCACCAAATCCCAGCTAAGACTGGCCGACCTGTCCAGGCCAAGAACCTTGAGACTGGGAACATCGCTCCCGCCACGGGATATAAGCAATGTTGCCTCGGCTATTTCGCCATTGGCGCCGGCAATTGTGGTATGCAATTCCACATCTCCCTCAAAATCCTGCATGTGAAGCGGAATCAGGAAGCTCCCGTCGCGTTCCAACTTGGCTGAACCATTAATGGACTGATCGGTTAATCTGACATCCGCAGGCCTTACCACCCAGGCCAAATCTCCAAGTCCGCCGTAGTCCGGCACATCCTCGTACGGGTCTGTCACACTGCCCGAAGCAAAGATGCCGGCGCCCCCATATTGTGTACCCTCGGTGGGAAAATCAATTCTCAGTAGCGGCGGCAAACGTCCATCGCTAAGTCGAAAACTAAGCCTGGTCTTATTGCTGTTTTTGTCTTCGGCCTCAAATTCCAAAGAGAGCGGGCCCGTTTCATCCGACAAATCGATGTTGAAAGAGAACAGTCCCTCGTCATTGAAAAATACCGACCTGCTTTTTTCGGGCATCGATGCAAGCCACCAACTGAGAGTTTTTACTTCAGGAAGAGCATCTTCTCCATTTGGATCCTTGCCTATTACGCCGGCAACTTCCAACTGGTTCAGATAGAATCCACCGTCTATGGGGCCTTGCACATCCAGATACGGACCATCACCAGCATTTTTCAACCTTATCGAAGTGCTATCCACCCCATTGCTGTATACCGCCTTAACCTCCACAACGAAGGGCATCGAGAATCCCAATGTCGAAAAAGCAAAGCTGAACGTACCATCGAGATTCATATTGGCGGGCCCCTGCAAATTCAGGGCATTCACCTGCCACTCAATTCTCAGAGGCCTCCCCCCGTAATTGCCTGTAACCCTAACCGTGGAACGGTAGAACGAACCGTCCGTGGGAGACTTGATTCTAATGGGAGCCGGCGGCGGCGCGAGGTCCACGGTGGGAGCCGTCTTGTCCGGCGGCGGAGTGGGGCCCGCAGCAGGGTCCGGCATCTTGTCCGGCGGCGGCGCTGGACTCACGGTGGGGGCCGGTATCTTGGGATCCAGCAATCGAGTGTTTATCAAGAAGGTCCGTTCATCAGTTCTTCCCGCCTTGTCGCTCAGCTGGAGCTTAAGCGTAAGGGAGCCCTCATCCTCGGAGATTGGTATCGACTGGACAAAAAGCCCAGAGCGATGGAACATGATATAAGACATTTTTCCAAGCTCGGGAATGCTCCAGCTCAGGGTGTCCACACGCGCCTCGCCGAAACCGGTATCGGGCGAGGGATGCACCCTGCCATGAATCTGCAGAGAATTCCCGTAAACCACGATTCCTGGGGGCTCAAATATCTCTAAGCGCGGTCCTGGCTTTGGAGACCCGCTCGCCTCCTCGGCGCAAATTTCAACCAAGTTAACGGCAACCAAGAAGATTAAAGCGGTACTTAGCCTACCTCTAAGCATTCGCGTATCAGGAACCGGGGCTGATCTTGAAAGTCGAGATATCGGTGAGAGTAGTTCCAGTATTGCCAGCCATGTCCGTGAATCCTATGGTATATGTTACTCTTGCTTCCGTATTACCACTTAGGTCTCCAGCAACTATGGTGTGGGTATATTTATAATCTGGGGCAGCAACTCTCCCATCCTTGCTTGTGCCCAAAGTCTTTCCATTTGATGTAAAACTGACTACCGGATCGGCGTTTAGCACCCGGTCATTTTCAACACTAAACTCTAAAACCACCTTATCGTTAATCTCCGGCACATCGGCCCCGCCTGTGTTACTAGCGTCCTTTTCTAGACTCATACTAACACCGGTCAAAGTCGGAGCTCCAGGATAATACCAGGCATCTAAATTAGTACTGATACTGCTACTCTGAGAAATGCCGGCGGCATTTCTGGCGCCTGAAATAGTTATGGCGATTCTGGCGTCGCTGCTTCCCGCATTCAAAGCATCTACCGTAACCGTAAACGAACGGTCAGAGATACTTATTGTAGGAGTGGTTGTAGGATTAGGAGTAATTTGGACAGTGAGATTGGAAGAAGGATCTAGGACTTGATCGGAAGTAACAGATAGTGAAAAGGGACCCCCACTTCTAATATAGGCATTATCTACACTATTTACTTGGCCAGTAATTAGTGACGGGCCGCTCCTATACAGAGTTACCGATGAACTATCACTAGTGCTATCAATAGGCGGCGACACAACTCCGTCAGTACCTGCCGCGTTTTCAAAAAAGGTAATTTCGAAGGGTATAGACGTGGTAGTATAGGAACTAGGTATTGTCACTTGGGCTGTTAGAGTTCTGTCTGGGTTATTTTGAGTTACAGCGGCAGTCTTGCCTGCAATAGTTGCTCTAAAGGTGTCTGGTTTCAAAAGCTGGGAAGAGGTAACAGTCAGAGTAACTCTATCTCCAACCTGGGCAAAACTGGTGTTAGTAGCATTCGAGGATGCTATCGATATAACGCTCAAACTGGGCGTTCCACTAATAAATTGAACTCTATCCGATGTACCAGAAAAACTGAAGGAGCTCTCGTCTATACTTGTGGTATTCCCCATTTTGTCTTTCACATTGATGCTTATATCCAAATCGCCAGTTGATTGATTTGCATTGGTCAACGCAATTTCTACTGTACAATTACCCGTATTCGGATCACTTGTAACGTTCCTACTGCTTAGGCTAATGCCGGCGACCGTTCCGCTTAACGTGCTAAAATCAACACCGGTTCTTCCATCTTCTATCCTGAATCTAAGGGTGACGGTGCTCTCGGGTCCAACATACCGGCGTCCAGTGTCTGTGGTAATGGGGATTTTAGATAACGATGACAACCTCGGGCTAAATGACGGGGGTGTTGAATCTTCTTTTATCAACCAAGCCCTTTCGCTCGTACGGCTGCCTTCCGAGAAGTCATCCTTTGCAACAAGGGTAATCGTAGTATCTCCGGCACCCGATACCAAATTGTGATCCCCCAAATTAACTGTATAATTAAAGGAAGAAGTTTGACTTCCGGCAATAGTAGCAAAAATATGCTCTGTGCTTCCAGTAGTGTTTGTAAATTTCAACTTGAGCTCGGAAATTGCATTGGCCCCCCCCCCAGAGGCAACTGTAGCATTCCCGTTAAAAGTGAGAGCATCATAGCGCTGCATCGTAAGCCTGGTAGTGGGAGGAGCGTAAAATGGTTGCAAAGGACCTCCTGAGCTTGCAGAAAGCCCCGAATAATAATAGACTCTCTCAACGAACTCTGTATTGATTATGGGCTTGAGACTGGATTTAGTTAGTGTTCTATTGATTCTAGTAGTATTGCCATTTTTGTCCTCAGCGACAATAATTAGAGTCAGAATATCATTGTCCTTTTGAGACTCCCATAGTCTAATATGGAACTCAAATTCAAGATCGGCGGTAGCGTACCTAAGATATGATCCGGGTTTGATAGGTGACTCAAGGTCCTTCTGTTCTCCACTTCTTATTTTGCTTTCATCAAGCGTTACATTTATTCCAAGCTGGATAATTTCCAGCCCAAGCGATTTTAGTTCATCGTATTCATCCCGCTGGCTGCTCGAATTAGCCAGCTCACCTTCAATCACAATAGCCGACTCAGACGTCTCAGAAATCGAATATTTATCACCCGAAGTCAATTTCATGTAGGGCCCGTCGCTGCGCCGCAATCGGAGAACCTTGTTGGATTCATTTCCGTTTCTGTCAACAGCTTCGATGGTAATATACATGGTTTGAGATTGAAACTCGGTGCTATCGATTGTTATTCTGAAACTCTTATTCGCGGATCTGTAGGTAAAATTGGAACCGGAGATATTTCCCCCACTAGTATCCGTTTCATAGCTTCCATCTGAACCAATTTTTATTTTACCTCGATGATTTGGGTTATTAGTAGAGGCCGATACTGAAAGAGAACTGAGTGAACCCTTGTTATCTCCGGATTCCCGGGAGTCATCTTTTACATAACCCTCTATGGTTACCTCGGACATATATATGCTGTCTTGGTCCGGAGATGCAATAACAACTACCGGATTTATATTATCCTCGACAGCAAAAACCACGTCCTCGGTTATCGGCGCAAAACAGGATATCAAACCAATAGATGCAAACATCAAAACCATTCCAAAGTTTTTCATATCAGTTCTCCTCCAGATACTGTACACTTGTTGGCTCTAGCAGCTCGGCGGACTTATCATCCTCCGTTACACCCAGATAGTCAAAACGGGCCGCCATGGCAGGATTGATTTCGGCCAGGGCCTGACTGTACTCAGCGGCCAAATCGAAATTCTCGAGTTCGTAGTAGGTTCTCGCAATGTTCAACAGAAGGCGGGCATATTCAGAAGAACTACTATCGCCATTGTTTTCGAACACTCTCTCGGCATCGTGAAAGAGTCTCAGAGCATTCTGATATTCCTCTCTCAAATAATAGACATTGGCCAAGTTCACTTTGGGCGAGATATAGTTTCTATCCTGAGCCAGCGCGTTATTGAACGCCTTTTCGGCGCGATCAAAGGCTCCGAAGCGGGCACTCACAATCCCATAGATGTTGTAGCTGGTTTTATCTCCCCTGATTCCGGCACCATCTTCAAAACTGTCCATTACCAGATTTGTAATCTTGGTTAAAGAGTTTTCGAAATCTATGAGAATTCGGGTTCTATCCCCGTATTGGAGGCCAAGATCACGTTCCTGGAAACCTACCGGACGGTATACCTGCTGTGCTTCGTTAGTAAAATACAGGCCAAGCAAATCCGAATCCGCGTATCGATGGAATTCCTCCGCGCCGGATTCCCACGCGGAGAGAAAATCGTCCTCTCCAATGTACGTAATCTCCAGGGGTACCCAGAGAATGCCGTTTATGGGCACGGTCATATCCTTGTCCGGATGCACCAGGCGGTAATCCCGGGCGGGAACGCCTGTCGAAAATATCGAGTAGATATGTCCCGGAGCGGTGATGAATCCGGTTGGAATGCCCGAGGATTCGAGCATGGCATTGAATAGCACCGTAAGATCGTCGCAGTCGCCGGCCAATTTAACAAGCGTCTCCCTGGGAAGGTTAACCGTATCCACAAAGTTGATATTCCCCTTGGCATCCTCGTAAGAAAGAGTAGGATCTATCTGATATACGGAGCCAAGTTCGGTTAAACCGTAAAACACCTGTATGGCGTTTTGAATCGGTTCGCTGTAGCCCGGATTAATCGTGTCCTTTGTGGCCTGTCTCAAAAAACTGTTATAGTTTGCAAGAGCGCTGTCTCCCGAGGTGATGAAGGCAGCTACCTTTCTGTCGTCATCCCAGGTAAGGGAATTCTTGTCATAGAGATCGTACACAATCGGAGTTGTCTGGGAAGCCTTGCGTGATCTTAGCGTGTAATCTACCTTGACTTCACCGGTTAGGGGGGTAATGCCCTCCAGCGAAAAAATTTTCTGATCGAATGACGCAATCAGCGACACGGTTTTCGATTCACCTGGGGCAAGTTCGTCGAAGCTGGTAACCGCTGTCGCTATATTCATGTAACCCGGCTGAAAAAAAGATACCTTTAAGTCCGTAAGCGGATATTTCTCAGTATTTGTCACTGTTATCTCGCCTATCGGATTTTTCACATAGTAGCTCTGCATCGCCGCAAACAGGTTGTTTATACGCGGGTTTTCAAACTCTATCGATTCGATCTGCGCTTCAGGATTGTCCGGATCCGTTCCTACCCTATAATTCACTGTTATACCAAGTCCCGCAGAAAACCCGTTGAACCTGGTGAACGGAGAAAAGAAGCGGGTATACTTCAAACTCGGATGCAGATTCAGCGAAATGTTGTACGAGGGGTTGAACACCAATCGACCTCCCAGGGATATTTGGAAATCCCAGACTCCGGATGGCTTATCCGAAAATGGATCCAACTTGGGGAATATCGAAAGTCCGCCTCCTACTTCAATATCCACCCCCGCCTCGAATTGCTTATTGAATTTATGCAGATAGCCCAAGCCGGTAGCCAGGTAGAAGCGAGTGTTGTCAAATTTTTGCAGTATTTCGTCCCCCAAACTGTATTCTGCCTTGGTTGCGGTAAAGCCCAGTCTAGCCAGTGGCTGCAGCACTGGAACGCTCGGCAAGGGGAACCTTCCCAAAAGTGATATGTCAAGTATCGAAAACTTGCCCCCATAATCCGTTCCAATCAGAATCAGCGGCGATATGAACTGAATTTCCACTCCTGCCGAAGCCGGAAACCGATATATTTGGTTGTAGTTTATCGACGACTTCTGGGCAAAACCCAGACCGGATAACGCGGTGATAAGAATCGCACACAACAGAATTCTAACAGACAGAGATCTCGACATTGATTCCCCCTGCTTCGAAATCAGACATCCATATGGCTGCCACTGCCATATCATACATTAAGAATCGGATATTGTCAGGTGACTTGACAATATTTTGTGAGGCGGCCCCTCCAAGGCGTTGGATGTGTTTTGCATATCATTGTCTGCGTTTTGCCTTCCGGCAGTCAACAAGGTACCCGCGCAGTTTTTCGGCGCAGCGGAACAGTCGATATAGAACTGGTCTGTATGAATAATCCCAGGCGCCCAAATAATGAAAAATCCTGCCGCCAAATCCGCTTTTGAAACGCCAAAGCCCGTACATGGGGTGCTTTGGATTATTAGAGCGAGGGATTCCAAAAAAATCGTACTCGGAGGCCCCCTCGGCCTTTGCATCGCGAATCGCAGTCCACTGAAGTAAGTGGTTGGGCATCAACTCTCGTTTCAACGCGCCCGATGCGCCATACATGTATGTTGTTCGGTCTCCAAATCGGGCAACGATTATACCGGCCAGTATATCTTTGTGATGTTCGGCGATGTATAGCGACAGCCGCGGCTGCCGGGGGAATTCACCGATTCCAAGCAGTCTTTCGTAATAGGCCATGCTGTGCACAGAAATCCTGTCTCTAGCGGCTGTTTCCTGGTATAGCCGATACCACTGGTCTAGCCTGGCAATGGCTGAGCGCCCGACATGGCGCGTTATCTTTACCCCCCTCCTGGCCGCAAGTTTGATATTATAACGGGTTTTCCTACGCATATTGGCAAGCAGTTGCTTCTCGTTCGCACCGAGATTCAATATCACCGTGCTCTGGGGCTGCACGCAATGAGCTGCGCGGCGCAGTGGGCGATTTAGCTGAATTATGCGGCAATCTCTATCCACGCCATTCGAATGCGGGGACGACCGCTGGATTCTGTCTTTCTCCTCTTCAGCCAAATCAAAGCGAAGAAAAAAACATGCCGCACCAAGATAAGGCCTTAGTCTCACCGCCAGCTCGCATAGGAACCGACCTAGCTCTTCACTTTTCAGACTCCCTGGAATCCTCGGACCGTAGGGGATATAAGCAAATTTCAATCCGAGACAGAAGCGGCGCAGAAGCAAAAGAAATCTGCCGCTTAATGCCTTGAATTCCCAGTGAAAGGCCAGAGGAGTCCAGATGGGTCCCGCCCGAAATCTGCCCCAAAACTCGCTTTGCAGTATGTTACCCGAAGTTTCCAGCTCCGAAATAGTCATGGGCCTTAGCAGCAGGGAATCTGCCTTCTGGGCGCCAGAGGTCATTTAAAAACCAGCTCTTTCAAACGCCAGGAATCGAGGCGGCAAGTATTTCGTGCTACTGATAGCCCATGTGCCCAGTCGGCCATCATTCATTATCCAACCCTTCCCTCCAGCACCCTGCCGGTCTGTAATGGTCTGCCGGCCAGCAAGAGCTTCCGATTTCCCACATAGAGACTTCCCGCCTTGACATGGATTTTGGTCTGAAAGAAACGATCGATTGAAATCTTCCTGGCAGGCGGGGCGGTTTTCGGGCTGCCTTCTAAAAAGACGCGATCGCCGGGCTTGGCCCGCGGCATCAAAACTTCAGGGCTTTTCCGCTCGTCTTCAGCCGCCAGGAGCATCCCCTCGCTCGTAATTCCCCTCAGCCTGGCGGATTTCAAATTGAAGGCAAGAACAATAGTTTTACCTTCAAGCTCTTCAGGCCGGTAGTAATCCACCAGACCCGAGCAGATTGTGCGCAAATTGCCCGAGCCGTCATCGAGCAAAACGACATAAAGCTTGTCGGCATTTGGATGAAGCCTCACTGCCAGAATTTTCGCCGCACGCAAATCGATATCCATAAAAACATGTTCATCCGCGTTGCCTCCCGCCGCATCTTTCCCATCCTCGCGCTTCCTCCCTCCTTCAGATCTCCCCTTCCCCCTATCGCCGCCATCGACGATTTTGACATCTCCGCGCCCATTCTGCGAACCGCGAAAGCGCTCTCGAAGTTCTAAAACCCTCTCATCTTCCAGTCTCTCAAAAAGTATCGCCGGCTCTAGAATCTCGATTTTCCCCTCGATGCCGCCCAGCACATCCCATGAATCGGTTGTCAAACCAAGCCAATGCGCAATTCTTTCTCCCGCCCTTGGCATGTACGGCTTTACCAAAATGGCCAAGTCTCGCACCAGAAAGCATAGAGTTCTTAGCAGCATTTCGGCTTCCCCGGGATTTTCTGTGCGTGTGCGCCACGGCGCGCCATTCTGGAAGGACCGATTTCCCAAATCACAGAGATAGAAAATGTCGCGAAACGCGCCGCGGATGGCAGCTCGATTCAATTTATCGCCAATCTGCAGTTCAAATCTCTTCACTTCATCCCAAATCGAACTGTCCACGGTTCCATCGGGCAGTTTGCCACCGAAGAATTTCCACACAAAGGTAAGGGTTCGATTCACGAAATTCCCAAGGTTTCCAATAAGTTCTCCGTTAACCTTCTCCTGGAAATCCGACCAGGTAAACTGGTAATCCGAGTTCTCCGGCCTATGAAAGAATATGTAGAACCGCCAAATTTCCGCCGGAATACCCGTATCCATGCAGTCATTCCCAAAAACCCCCACACCCTTGCTCTTGGAAAATTTTCCATCCTCGTAATTCAAATACTCTGTTGAACTCATGTGGTGCAGCATAGTCCAGCGCTCGCCCGAGGCAATCTGGGTTGACGGAAATATCACCGTGTGAAAGGGAATATTGTCCTTTCCTACGAACTGGAATAACTCCGTATTCTGCGGACTTCGCCACCATCGCTCCCAATCTTCCGTTAAATCCGCGGTAATGGAAATGTATCCAATGGGAGCATCGAACCAGACATAGAAAACCTTATCACGAAATCCATCCTTCGGAACCGGAATCCCCCATTTCAAATCCCTGGTAATTGCCCGCTCCTTCAGTCCGTCCCTAATCCAGCCTTCGGTCATACGTATTGCGTTGTTGGTCCAGAAGCCAGTCTTCTTTACCTTCCCCATCCACTTCTCGAGGCGCGGCCGAATCTTGGGCAAATCCAGATACAAATGCCTTGTTTTTCGCAAAACCGGGGTGCCGCCGCAGATACCGCAGCGAGGCCTTATCAACTCCACCGGTTCTATCAGGGTTCCGCAGTTCTCACACTGATCGCCCCTGGCATTCGCGTTTCCACAGTGTGGACACTCGCCAAATACATAGCGATCGGCCAGGAAGTGTTCATCTTTCTCACAAAAAAGCTGCTCTATTGTTCTCTCCCGAATGAAGCCGGCCTTGTCCGCCCTCAAGAAGAGTTTCTGCACAATTTCAGTTTGAATTGGTTTGCTGGTTCGCCCAAAGTGATCGAAGTCAATTCCAAACCAGGCATAGATGTCGGCGTGAATTCTAAAATACCTGTCGCAGAGTTCCTGGGGGCTCAGACCCTCTTCAAAGGCCCTGGTTTCCGTGGCCGTGCCATATTCATCGGTTCCACAGATGTAGAGGGTTTCATAACCATATTGCCGGCAAAATCTCGCAAAGACATCCGCCGAGAGGACTTGGGTCAAATTCCCAAGGTGCGGAATATTGTTGACATAGGGAAGGGCGGAGGTAATTAGTCGTTTTTTCATATGATGAGATATCTTAGGCTTGTATTACACCCGGGTCAACTTTGTCGCCGCGGACATTGGGCCGGTTTTTGTTTGCACATCCGTCTTTGGCATTCACGTCAATACTCGCTTCTTAGTGTTCATTCCCATTCATCAACAACCTGCGCAACCGCTAATTTCGCCGCACAGTACCCTGGGCAAGTCGGGTCATGGCCCAGATACCAGGAAGCCTGTATCTACCTTATAAAAAGGCGTTATTAATGCATTGGCATCAAGGCAGGCCCTTTGCAGGTAGTCTGCCTGAATGAGGGTTTTAGAGGCAATGACCAACTCAAAGCTAACACTGTGCAGAGGTCCAGGGCTACATCTCGCGAGAGAGAAGCCGAGATTGTGTTATTACTATGGAACGGCGTATGTGGACCTTAGCATCGCCCCGCTCCTGGCTTTGCCCTTACACAGTGTCAGCGTGCCAAGTTTCTCAAATCAGACGTCAATAATCTTGACTTCAGAATCCCTGCCATCGTATTCTGCTTTCTAGTCGAAATATCTCGCAGAAGGGCGATGGAGGTTTTATGACGGAGAAAAAATTTACCCCACAGGGTTCCGGTAAGCGCAGAATTAGCGGTAAATTATTTGTGGGTATAGTGATAGCGCTTGTCGTGCTAATAACGGTGTTTTCGAGTTTTTACACAGTCAACGCCAATGAGAGGGGGGTTGTAACACGCTTCGGGAAATTCAAGGCCACCGTTGAAGATGGTTTGCACTGGAAGCTGCCCCTGGGAATTGACAACGTTTCCAAGGTTACGCAAACAATTCAGGCAAAGCAATTCGGATTTAGAACTCTGCAGGCGGGTGTTTCAACCACCTACGATCAAAGCGATTGGTCGCACGAATCGGAAATGCTTACCGGCGATCTGAACATCGTTGATGTAAACTGGACTATCGAATATCGGATTATCAATCCGAAGGCCTGGCTCTTTAACGTCGATGATAGCCGTATTCCCGGGAGTCGAACGGAAGATAATCGGGATAAGACCCTGCGCGATGTATCCCAGTCCGCTATCAATCAATTAGTAGGCGATAGGGCAATCCTGGACATAATAAGCTCCGAAAGGGAGAGTATTGAATACGAGGCAAAGCAGATGATTCAGGATACGCTGGGTTTTTACAATCTCGGGGTAAGTATAACTGAAGTAAAAATGCAGAAAGGGGTTCCACCGGTGGGTGAAGTCCAAGATGCCTTTGAGGATGTGAACAGGGCCATACAGGATCGTGATCGGCTTATAAACGAGGGTGAACAAGCCTACTACGCCGAAATTCCCAGAATCAGGGGCGAGGCGAAACAACTGGTTGCCGAGGCAGAGGGTTATAGACAAGCGCGAATCAACCGGGCGGAGGCCGATGTGGCCCTGTTCAATGCCATCTATCAGGAGTATAGAAGATCGCCCACGGTTACAAGGGAGCGAATGTATTTCGAGACTCTCTCCGAAATTTTCGCGGAGTCCGGAAACACCGATCTTATCGGCAAAGAACTTGACAATTTCCTGCCCCTGAAGAATCTAAACGAAGAGGCAACACAATGAATAGGACAATAAAAACTGCCATAGTAATAGTGGTAATCGTCATAGTGGGGGTAGTGCTCAACCCCTTATTCGTATTACCGGAAGGCGAGCAGGCGGTGGTAACCAGGTTTGGAACCATAAAGAAGGTACATGTGGAAGCCGGTTTAAAAGTAAAATTGCCGTTTGTTGATCAGGTTATCCGTTACTCGATGAAAATTCTCTCCTGGGACGGTGATCCCCAGCGCCTGCCTACCAGCGAAAATCAATTCATCTGGGTAGACACCACCGCCCGATGGAAGATAATAGACGCCAAGACCTTCTATGAGAGACTCACCGTGATGGATGCGGCATACAACCGCCTGGATACTATCATAGAGTCGGCATTAAAAACCGTCGTATCCAAGTATCCCTTGAATGAATCTGTTCGTTCAACCAACACTATACTGGAATCGGACAGCACCATCCTGGATTTTCAGGTGGATGAAGACGGAGAGGAAGCGGCGCTGAACATAGACGCCAACGAGGAACCGAGTGTTGGAAGCCTACTTGTAACGGCCTTTACCCCTATTGAACTGGGGCGTGAGAAGCTCTCAAACAAGATGCTCGAACGTTCACAGGTTTCGATGCCCGAATATGGCATCGAACTTCTCGATATTGTAATCCGGCAGATACGATACTCGGACGATTTGACCCAGTCGGTCTACGATAGGATGATAAGCGAAAGACAAAAAATAGCCACGGGTTACCGCTCTAACGGTAATGGCGTGAAAGCCGAATGGCTTGGCAGTCTCAATCGCGACAGAGATATCACCCTGTCAGAGGCTAATCGCGAGGCTGCCCTCATTCGGGCCGATGGCGATGCGCAGGCAGCAAGAATTTATGCCGAGAGCTACAATGTGGATTCGGAATTCTACAGCTTCTGGAAAGCTCTGGAATCCTACCGGGCCACCCTGCCGGGCCAGCGCAAGGTGCTAAGCACAGACATGGATTTCTTTAGATACCTGTATCAGTCGGAGTAAGGTCGCTGGCCCTCAAACCTGCTTATTAAACCAGATTCTGGAAGGATTCATGAAGCGCCGTCGCCCGGAGAGCAGCAGGTAGGCTACAAAGCATACTACGAGGTAGGCGGCATAGACTATCAGAACCTGATAAGTAGGCATCAAGCTTCCCTGCAACGCGCCAAGGGCAGGCTTGTTAGCCAGTATAAGGATAATACTTGCAGCCGCAAAAGTGATACCCGCCGAGAGCATGAAATCCCTGCTGGCCGGAGTTTCGAATTCAGGATCGACAATCCGCAGCAGAGCCAGCCCGCTGGGCAGGGTTCCGGTAGCCGCCCCGTATATCAAAATCGTTCTTTGAAAAACATGGCTCTGAAACACCCGGCTAGAGAGCCAAATATGGCTAAACGTGGTAGCCAAACCAGTCAGCATGCCAATGATAAGAATCGGTATCCAGTACTTGGCCACAATCGCCGCGCTAATCGCCGCAATCGAAGATGCAACCATGAAATCTACGCAGAATCCGCTAATCCTGGTTAACCTGTGATTGTCAATCACGAATTCCAGCCGCAAAGAAAGCAGAATGGCTCTTACGCACATAGCCGTAATGCCACAGAAGATAAACATTATTGCCCATAAATTCGTGATATGTTCCACACCAACGCCCAGAAAACCCAGAAACCATGAGATGGCTCTGAGTTCCAGGTGGGCAAGAAGATATGTAGCTAGAACCAAAACAGAGCTGAAGGTGAGGGGGTCTATCGCCTCTGGATCGGTGATATCGGTAATCTTGGATGCATTAGCGGATTCTCCACGGTGAAGCACTCCCTGCCGCACCTTCTTCTCATTGATGCGGGCCTTCTCATTGCGCGTAACCCAGCCCTTTTTGATTCCGTAGTTCACCAGGAAAACCCCGCCAAAGCTGGCCCATATGAAGCCCAGGGCTCCAAATGTCAATCCGACGCTGCCAAGTCCCTCGAATCCCATTCCCTCCCAGCCAGAACCGATAGCAAAGGCCTGTCCCGGCCCTAGTGAAAAGCCAAGGGTGGCAAACAAACCGAATCCGGGGAAAAGGTCTGGGAGGAAGGTTTTTATAAGAATAATAGTAATTACTGTTCCAAGAAAGCACTGAAGGGCATATTGGCTTAAAACTGTCGTGCTTGTCGCAAGAACGTCCCGGCCTGAACGCCCTCTCTCCTTGCTCACCCTGAGTGTCATTGATATAAAGGATATGTTGAGAAAGTGATAGACAATATTCTTAAGGCTCATCGTATCCATGCCGAGAAGGGGAAACACCCAATTGTAAAGAGGAAACAGCAAAAACCCGGCCGTAAGAGCGTTCGGTATAAGGAAGCGCTGGAAAAATCTGATTTTGGACCTTAGCCAAGTTGCAATCAGCAATGCGCCGCCAAGTATGCCTAAATCAATCAGGAACTGCCAACTAAAATTCAAGTGAAGCCTCCAATCTTATGATAAGTCCAAAAAATTCTTTCTTCAAGTGCGGACTGGTATCAATAGCCAGCCTGGATCCTTGCCGGCAAAGTATTTACTGTTGTTCCGCTGAATTGGTGGTCTCTGGTTCCATATCGCCCTGATTTCCTTCCTCGGCGGCCTTTCTAGCGGCCTCCTCTTCGGCATTTCTCTTTTCCGCCATCCGTTCCTTTATCGCCGCATTCCTCGCATCCCCGGAGCTTCTGGCTTTTTCGGATGGTTTTAGGTCCGCCTCTTTTCTGGTTTCAAAATCCTGATTGCCAAGCCTGTCGGATCTTATCAGTTCCATCAGCTCATCGCGTTCTATCGTTTCCTTGTCGAGCAACCTTACAGTGATTTCATTCAAGAGCTTCCTATGTCTTGTAAGCAGGGCTATGACGCGCTTATAGGCATCGCCGATGATTTGATTTATTTCCTCGTCTATGTAGCGCTGTGTCTCCTCCGAGTGTTCACGCCCCTGACTATATGAATCGGGGCCCAGATACAGTGCCGGACGCTTGTCGAGCGATACATTGGTGAATTTTTCGCTCATACCGAATCTGGTTATCATCGACCGCGCAATATCAGTGGCCTGGACTATGTCGTTTCCCGCGCCGGTGGATATGGTGTTATAGATGATTTTTTCCGCCGCCCGTCCGCCAAGGGTAACATTGATGTTGCCGATAAGCTCCTCTCGGGTATGGAAGGAGCGTTCCTCCTCGGGAACCGGCAACATGTAGCCCATTACTCCATAGCCGCGCGGCACTATGGTTATCTTCTTTACAAGATGTTGGTTTGGCGTGAAAACATTTACCAGGGCGTGGCCTGTTTCATGATAGGCGATTACCTCCCTCTCATGCGGATTAAGAATCTTGTTCTTTTTCTGAAGTCCAATCGCCGCCTTCTCTATCGCTTCGAGAAAATCATCCCTGGAAACCTTCTCTCTGCCAAAACGAACCGCGAGCAGGGCCGCCTCATTGACGATGTTCGCAAGATCGGCGCCCGCCAGGCCGGCTGTCGCCTTGGCCACATCGGACAGGTCCACATCCTTTTCCAGCTTCACTCCCACCGAATGAATGCGGAGAATCGCCTCCCTGCCTATCTGATCCGGCTTATCCACTGCAACCTGTCTGTCGAAGCGGCCCGGACGCAGAAGGGCGGGGTCTAACACCTCGGGCCTGTTAGTTGCGGCCAGGATAATCACACCGATGGTTGAATCAAAGCCGTCCATCTCCACAAGAAGTTGATTTAAAGTCTGCTCCCTTTCATCATTCGTGGCAATCGAGCCGGCGCGGTTCTTGCCTATGGCATCTAGCTCGTCGATAAAAATAATGCAGGGAGCCTTCTCCCTTGCCTGCTTGAAAAGGTCACGAACTCTGGCCGCGCCCACACCAACAAACATTTCGACAAAGTCGGCGCCGGACATCCTGAAAAAGGTTACTCCCGCCTCGCCGGCCACCGCTCGGGCCAAGAGGGTTTTCCCAGTTCCGGGCGCTCCGACTAGGAGCGCTCCCTTGGGAATCTTACCGCCAATATTGGTGTACTTAGTAGGGCTCTTGAGGAAATCGACAATTTCCACAAGTTCATCCTTGGCCTCGTCGCAGCCGGCCACGTCCTTGAATCGGGTTGTAAGATCGTTCTCGGCAACAATCTTCGCATGGTTCTGGCCAAAACCCATTACGTTGGATCCGCCAATACCTCTCATCCGTCGAGCTACAAAACGCCAAAATAGTAGCAGTATCAGGGCTGCCGGAATAAAAAATCGCAATGAGTTTATGAAATAATTATTGGCCTCGGGAATGGCCCTATACACCACTCCGTTTTCATCCATTAGTGAAATCAGGGTTGCATCGCCTGCTATACGTTCGGATTTCCAGGACTGCGGCGCACCCGATTCGTCGCTGATGAACCCCTGAAATACCGATTGCACATCGCCGCGAATTTCCTCTTTGACGTCGGGATAGCCTACCAAAGAAGTTCCCGAATAATATACTTCCCTGATAGATCCGTTAGTAATCAACGCCTTGAATTCGCTGTAGGGTATTCCCTGGTTCCTGTTACGGAACGTAAACATGTTGAAAGCAAATAACAACGCAACGGCCAGAACCAAATGCCAAAGGGAAAATCGGAACTTGCTTCTCGGATTCCTGCCTCTGTCATCCACCTTTCTCTTCGAGTTTTTCAGTAGATCCCGCCAGTCTCTTCCATTGTCATTTTTTTTACCGTTTTCGCTCATCCACTCCCCTATCAGTACTTAAGTATAACTTCAAGATAAGAAAAACCGATACCCTAGAAAAACGTTTCTGCATAAATACCAGGTCATGCATTCAGGCTATAGTAGGCTCCATGAACCTTTTTGGCAAAAAAACAGGCGGGGAAAATGTCGGGAAGAAATATCGCTTACGGGGCAAATCTACGCCGAATCGCTTTGACAGAATTACTACGGGCGGCGGGGATGAGGGCAAGAGCAGCCTGGCGGACGGATCTAGACGCCGCAAAGACGATTTGGTAATCGAAGTTCTTGGAGAAATTGATGAGACTCACGCTTTTTTGGGACTCCTGAAAACTGCCCTGGAGAATTCATCCAGAAGAGATGAGATTGAATGGATAGAGCACTGCCTCCTAACGATGGGAGGCATGGTTGCCGTAGTACCCGCGTATCGGGGTACCGATAAAAAACTGCGAGTTCTGGGAGACGCAGAGATTGAGAAACTGGAGAAATACCAGATGAGGCATATGAAGCGGGCAAAGATTTTGGCCTCCTTTGTCGTTTACGGCAGCAGTGAGGCAGCCGCCCGAGCCGATGTCGCCCGGGCAGTGTGCCGTCGCGCCGAACGGTGCCTGGTTACGCTGATAATGGATCGGGGAATGACCAACCTGGCGAGCGCGCAGGTATTCTTAAACCGTCTCTCGGACTATTTGTTCGTTCTCGCCCGAACTCTTTGAGAATTTCTCGCCGTCCCGTATCATTTCCATTCGATTCAGGGCGTTTATATAGGCCAGCGCGGATGCCTCGATAATATCGGTTGACGAGGCCTTGCCATCCGTTATGATGCCGCCGAAATTCACCTGGAGCTTAACTTGGCCCTGCGCATCCTTGCCGCCCCCAACTGCCTGAATGATAAACTCCATCAACCGCCCGCTCACTCCCGAGCATTCATCTATCGATTTGAAAACCGCATCGATAGGCCCATCCCCGGCCTGAGTTCCAAGCCGAATCTCGTCCCCCTTTCCTATCCGGACGGTGGCGGACGGAATTACCCGATTGCCCGTCCAGGTTTGAAAAGTCTCCAAACGCCAGCCGGTCGGAAACTCGCCAAGGACGGAAGACACAAGAGCGAAGAGGTCTTCATCGAAAACTTCCTTCTTTTTGTCGGCAATCGCGATGAACTTCTGATAAAAGGTGTCCATCTGGTTCCCATGGAGAACGATGTTATACTGCTCCAGCTTCTCCTTGAGCGCATGCTTGCCGGAGTGGCGCCCCATAACCAGGGTTTGCGTATTGCGGCCAATATGCGCCGGATTCATTATCTCGTAGGTTTCGCGGTGCTTCAAAACCCCATGTTGATGAATCCCGGATTCGTGACTGAAGACATTGTCTCCAAAAATAGGCTTGTTTCTTGGAATAAGGAGGCCGGTAATGGTTTGCAATAGTCTACTCGTGGGATAGAGGAACTCGGTTCGAACATTGGTTTCCACATTCCAGATGTCCTTCCGCACCCGCAGGGACATTACCAACTCCTCGAGAGCTGCGTTTCCCGCCCGTTCGCCAATTCCATTCAGTGTTACCTCTACCTGATCGGCGCCGGCCTTCACCGCGGCAAGAGAATTGGCAAGCGCGACACCGAGATCGTTATGACAGTGAGCGGAAAGCTTTACTTTGCCTTCGAGCTCCGGAACGGCCTTTTTGATGTTTGCCATGAGCCTTCCATACTCCTCGGGCATGGCATATCCCACGGTGTCGGGGATATTCAGGGTATTGGCTCCCGCAGAAACAGCCGTTTTAAGCGCCCTGAGCAGAAAGTCCCATTCCGAGCGGGAAGCATCCTCTGATGAAAATTCAATCTCTTCAAATCCCTGTGCGCGGGCGTAGGTGATGTGCTTTGCAATCGACGCAATTACCTCGTCTTCGCTCATTTGCAGCTTGTAGCGCATATGGAGCGGACTTGTTGCGATAAACACATGAATCATCTTGTTGGGGCAGTAGGCCAGGGAGTCGCGGACGGCATCAATATCTATTTTCTTGCACCTGGCTAGCCCGGCAACAGTAGCGTTCTTTACCGCCTTGCCGATTCTTTCTACCGCATCAAATTGCACGGGAGAAGATACTGGAAATCCGGCTTCGATACGATCCACCCCGAGTCGGTCCAAAGCCTCCGCTACCTCGATTTTCTGCTCTACAATCATCGAGGCGCCCGGCGATTGCTCTCCGTCCCTCAATGTCGTGTCAAATATTATGATCTTGCGATTCATTTCAAAGCTTCCTCATGCTTCTTCAGCTTAAATTCGATAGATTCAACCAAGGCTCTCCAGGAAGCCTCGATAATGTTCTGGGAAACTCCAACAGTGCCCCAGTGCAGATGTCCATCGGTGCTGTTTATCAACACCCTAGTAACAGCCTTGGTACCGGCTTCCTCGTCCAAAATCCGAACTTTGAAGTCTGTAAGGCGGATAACCCGTATCGATGGATAGAAGTTTTCAAGAGCCTTGTGTAGGGCCCGGTCCATGGCATCCACCGGCCCGGCTCCTTCCGCCGCGGTATGTTCAACGGCCGAGCTATGGCCGCTCTCACCCGCAACAATATCAGGAACCGAGATTTTGATAGTAGCCTCAGACCAGATTTCTCCCCTGTCATTTTCCCAGGTATGCACCCTAAACCCATGAACCTTGAAAAATTCTTGGCGTTTGCCAGTTAAATCGTCGCTAAGAAGCTCAAACGAGGCGTCAGCGCCCTCAAAATGGTAGCCCTGGGATTCTAGCTCCTTAACCTTTGCAACAATGGTTTTGGCATGGGCATCCTCGATTTTCATGCCCAAATCGTTCGCCTTTTGCAGTATATTCGACTTACCCGCCTGGTCGCTAACCGGTACCTTTCTCCTATTCCCAATCAGTTCCGGGCTAAGATGCTCATAGAGTCTGGGATTCTTGCGAACGGCTGAAACATGGATGCCGCCCTTATGCGTATAGGCTCTATCGCCAACATAGGGAAGATTTTCCTGGTGCGGCTTATTCGACAGCTCCGATACCAGCCAGCTAAGGCGCGTCAAATCCGCAATTTTTTCTGGAGCCAGGGTTTCATATCCCATTTTGAGACTGAGAGTTGGAATAATGCTGCACAAGTTGGCATTACCACAGCGCTCCCCGAGTCCATTGATGGTTCCCTGAACCATCTTTGCCCCCAGTTCAACCGCTACAAGCGTATTCGCAAGAGATAAGCCGCCATCATCATGCGTATGGATGCCAATCGGCTTATCGATAACGGCGAGGGCCGCCTTGAAGGCGGCGCGAATTTCTTCGGGAAGCGCGCCGCCATTTGTGTCGGCCAAGACAATCCAGTCCGCTCCCGCGGAGGAGGCCGCCTTGATGGTTTGAGTGGCATACTCGGGATTAGCCTTGAAGCCGTCGAAGAAATGCTCGGCATCGTATACAATCTCGTCGCAGCGCGGTTTTAGGAATTCCACCGTGGAATGAATCATCCTCAGGTTCTCTTCGAGGGAGGTGCCTATGGCTTCCTTGACATGCAAATCCCAGGACTTGCCAAACAGTGTGAAAACCGGAGTTTCGACACGCAGAAGTTCAGATAGAATCCTGTCCTTTTCCGGCCTGGTATTCTTCAAGCGGGTAGAGGAAAACGAAGAGAGTTTCGAGTACTTCAGCTTCACCTTCTTCATCTCTTCGAAGTAACGTATATCCTTTGGATTCGATCCGGGCCAACCCCCTTCAATGTATTCAAAACCCATGGCATCTAGTTCTCGGCTGAGTTTAATCTTGTCCTCCACCGAAAAATGCACACCGCTGGTTTGACTTCCGTCGCGGAGTGTCGTATCAAAAAGTACAATTTTGCTGTTGTCTGGCATATAAGCACCCTCTCGCGTAGAATAAACCAGAATCCGGCAATGAGCCAACAAGGAGCACAAACAGGTTTCCACCATCTTCCGGGTTCGACTTCAAAAAAGAACGGGCAGGAAATCGGACTATACTCGGGACTCATGGCAATGGTTATTGGATGTCATTGGTACGATTTCACCCAGTGCAAAAACACGAATGGCAGGCCGGGTAAATGTCATCAAGCATAGTTCGTCAGGAACCTGCGGCAAGCCTCCTGGTGTTTCGGCACTTCGGAAATCCGGTACAGGCCAGAAAGGGACCCCTCTTGCTCAAACGGACTATCATCACGCTGCCACATTTCTCACACTTGGCCCCATTCGCCCTGGGCAGGGAGATTGGTTTACAGTCTCGAATCGGAAGCTCCCTTTTGCAGTCCGGATTTGAACACACCATTGCCGGCCCGCGCGCTTTGGACTTGACTTCCATCGGAGTGCCGCATTCGTCGCAGTCCAACTCTATGTCCGGCAAGAAAACCGGCTGCCCTTCCGCGCTTAGACTTGCTGTCGTTTTGCACTCTGGATAGCCGGTGCAGGAATAGAATTTACCGAAGCGGCTCGACCTTAGCAGCATCAACCGACCGCATTTCGGGCACTTTACCGGCTCTTCATCAGTTTCGTCCTCGTCGCCATCCTCTCCAGGGAGAGGCATCAGACCCCTGCACTCAGGATAGTTCGAACAGCCCAGAAAGGCTCCGGATTTAGAGTAGCGAAGCACGAGCTCCTTTCCGCATATCGGACATCTCTGCTCACCCTCCCAGGTTCTGCCCTTCAGCGGCTCGGCATTTTTAATCGCTTCCTCTACCCTGACCGCAAAGGGCCTGTAGAATTTATCCACCAATCCGTGCCAGTCCACCTCGCCTCCTTCGATAGCATCGAGATTGCTTTCCATCTCGGCAGTAAAGCGATAGTCCAGGATATTCGGAAACTCCCTAAATAGTATGTCGTTTACGGCAATGCCCAATTCGTTCGCATAAAAGGCCCGCTTCTCCAGGCGAACATAGCCCCTCTCGCGAATCGTTTGAATGATCGCCGCATAGGTGGAAGGTCGCCCAATTCCCTGTCTTTCAAGAGTCCTAACCAGGGATGCCTCGGTATAGCGATGAGGAGGATTCGTCCAGTTCTGCTCGTTTCTCAAAGCGTCCAGAACCAGGGTTTCGCCAGCTTTCAAGGACGGCAGAGCCTGATATTCTTCCCTTGCCTTGCGAATCTCCGGAGTCAACATCGTAAAACCATCAAAAAGCGTGATTCTGCCTTTGACTTCGAATTCCCCCCTGTCCGCCGTCAACTTGATCACAGTGACAGAGTAACGGGCATTCTTCATCTGGCTCGCTATGGTTCGCCGCCAAATCAGATCGTAGAGTTTAAACTGCTCATCGCTGAGAAAGGGCCTCATCAGGGTGGGCGTACGATTCACCGATGTGGGCCTGATGGCCTCGTGCGCATCCTGTATCCTTGTACCGCCCCTCGGGCCGGCCTTGTAAACCAGTGCCGATTCGCGCAAATACCGGGAATGTTCCCGGGCAATCCAACCTCGAATCTCGTTCACCGCCTCATAATCCAGTCGGGATGAATCGGTTCGCATGTAGGTAATCAATCCCACGGGACCCGCATCGATTTCAATGCCCTCATAGAGCCTCTGGGCTATTTGCATAGTTCTGCGTATACCAAATCGCAATTGGCTAGAAGCCGCCTGCTGCAGGGTGCTCGTAATAAACGGCGCGGCGGGACGAGAGGAAGTTTCCTTGTTTTGCACCTCGGACACTGTGTAATCAGCCGTCCGGAGGGCATCTTCCACCCTTCTTGCCTCGCCCTCCGCCGAGGAGAATTTTCCCCCCAACCCAAAATTCTCACCCTTCCAGCTCGTAAGCGCCGCCTTAAATGGTTTTTTGTCCCCATTAGCCGCATGCAAATCGGCTTCAATCTTCCAAAATTCCTGGGGTATGAAGCTCTTAATCTCCCGATCCTTCTCCACTATCAGTCTCAGTGCAACCGATTGAACACGTCCGGCTGAAAGCCTTTTGGTAATCTTCTTCCACAAGAAGGGCGATAAACTGAATCCCACAATCCTGTCCAGCACCCGTCGTCCTTTTTGAGCATCCACAAGCCTCATATCGATCTGCCGCGGTTTGCTTAGCGCCTCGGTTATTGCCTTCTTCGTAACGGCCTGGTAGGTAATTCGCATGACACGTTCGTCGCTCAGTTTGAGAGCCTCCTTCAAATGCCAGGCAATCGCCTCACCCTCTCGATCCAAATCGGGGGCCAGATAAACCTCGTCGGCTTCTGCCGCCGCCTTCTTCAGTTCAGCTACATTCTTCTTCTTGCCCGGAATAATGGTGTAATGCGGCTCATAGCCATTCTCGAAATCTATGCCGAATGCTTTCTTTCCGATGCCCCTGGATTCAATATCCCTTATATGCCCTACAGAGGCGTGAACAACATAGCCGCGGCCAAGCATCTTCTTAATCGTCTTCGCCTTGGCCGGGCTTTCAACGATTATTAGCCTGTGCTTGGCGGATGATTTTCTTTTTGAGCCAGCACTCTTAGCTGCTTCTTTAACCGGCATCCCTCATCTCCTCGCACCATCAATCTGGTACAATCATCCCGAATATACTGCAAATCAATCAATAATCAAGCCTGTTCATCCGTGCCTGTCAAGACAGAGTCGACTAGCTGCCTCCAACAAGTCCCCAGCAAGTCTCATTCGCCCTTCCAAAGTAAAAAATAGTCGCTATCTCAATTTCGGGGGCCAGCCGGCTTTTTTAGCGCCTCAGCGCCTGTTACAAAGAAATTCACAGCTGTCTATGCCAAGCCCTCCGGGACAGCTATGGCGACTCTGTGCTAGGATAATCCCAATGACGAGAATGCCGCTTGAACATCTGCTACCGGCACTGAACCCCTCGGGTATTCGCGGTAATACAAGGCAAAATATCTCCTCAATAGCCTTCGATTCCAACCACACCGCCCCAGGCGCACTTTTTTTCGCACTCGGCGGCACCCACGTGGATGGGCACCAGTACATCGACAGCGCCATCGAAAGGGGCGCACATGCAGTCATGCACTCCAGGTCTTTAAGCACCTACCGGCCGGAAATCACCTACATACAGGTTAAAAATACCAGAAGAGCTCTGTCCCGGGTTTCGGCGGCCTTCTATCGACACCCCTCAAAAAAGCTCACGGCAATCGGAGTAACCGGAACTGATGGCAAGAGCACTGCGGTTAGCCTGATAAGGCAGCTTCTGGAACATGTCGATATCCCCACTGGCATCATATCCACTACCACATTCGAAATTGGCGGTGAGGAAAAAATGAATAATCTTCGCCAGTCTACTCCCGAGGCTCCCTACATACACGCCATGCTTCGAGAGATGGTGGACAAAAATCAGCGCCATGTCGTAATAGAAGCGACAAGCCACGGTCTCTCGCCCATCAATTGTCGCCTGGCCGACGTCGAATTCGATGTGGCGGTATTTACGAACCTGAGTAGAGAGCACCTCGAGTTTCATGGAAGCTTTGAAAACTATCTAAAAGACAAAACAAGGCTTTTTCAAATGATGGCGGAATCTGAAAATCCTGGGGCATTCGGGGTGGTAAACGCGGACGATGCGGCAGGCGAGCACTTTGTTCAAGCCGCCGGTAGTAGGAAAATTCTTCGCTATGGCATCCAGAGCAAAGAGGCCGACATTTTCGCCACAGGGCTTATAACCAGGCCCGACGGCACAGATTTTCTGCTCCATACTTCGGGGCAGACTACACAAACCGAAATCAGGCTTCCTGGCCTGTATAACGTTGAAAACACTCTGGCGGCACTCTGCGCTGCCGCCGAATTACGAGGCACAAGCGTACACGAACTTGCATCCAAACTCCCCGAGCTACGCGGCGTAAAGGGCAGAATGGAAGCCATTAGAGGCAACATGGATTTTCACGTACTGATAGACTATGCCCACTCCCCCGGAAGCTTCGAAAGAATACTTCCCTTCCTGAAAACCTTCTGTTCGGGCAGGTTGATAATCGTTTTTGGATCCGGCGGCGAACGAGACATGGAAAAACGGCCCCGTCAAGGCGCGCTTGCAGCCAGGTATGCAGACATAGTCTTTTTAAGCGATGAGGATCCCCGCGGTGAAGACCCCGAAAAGATACTAAAGGACATTGCCAGAGGCGCAGCGGCTATGGAGCCTAAAAAGAATCTCTTTCTGATTCCAGATAGAAGACAGGCGATATTTCAGGCATTGAAGCAGGCCCGAAGGGGCGATTTGGTGGCGGCTTTGGGCAAGGGTCATGAGGGTTCTATCATTTACGCAAACCACGTTCTGCCTTGGGATGAGGCAGAAGTATGCAGAGAGGCACTGCGCAGCCTAGGATTTGAGGCCTGATTTATTCCTGGATGTAGCGAACCAGAAACCCCATCGCGATGCCTATGCCGGAGCCAACCAGCACCTGGGGATAGGTGTGGCCCAGCAGGGTCTTCAATGCCCTGGGTCTTTCCTCATCGCTAAAAAGATGGGAGAATTCCTTTATCAGTTCGTTGAGAATCTCGGCATGCCTGCCTGCCGCCCGCCGCACACCGGCAGCATCGTAAACAACAATAACACCAAACACAAGCGCGATGGCGAAGTAGGCATTTTCAAAACCATGCTCCAAGCCTATCGAGGTGCAAAGAGCCGCAACCGTAGCCGCATGCGAGGAGGGCATGCCACCCGTTTCGGTCAGGCGCTTAAGCACCCAACGCCGTTCGGTTAGCAGAACAAGCAGTACTTTCAAAACCTGCGCAAGCAGTATCGCTGCAAGGGATGAGAGAATCATGGGATTGCTCAGCAATATCGAACTCCTAAGATACTTGGCTCACCTGCCGCAAGATTTGTAATCTATTGCTGTGAGAGGATTTTCCATATCCACTATTCTTGTTCTTGCATTTCCACTGGTTCTGTCCGCCATGAACAACAAAACAATTATAGCCGAAGGGGCTGGCGCTTTCTATACAGTAAACCTGGATCATTTTGCCGATTGGCCGGGGGTAGATGAAAGCATGCTGATAGATGTTTCAACTACGGACGATAGGGTTTGGCTGATCTGGCCGCGCACAATAATTAGCCTAAATGCTCATGGAATGCCGGATTCGATGTCCCTGCTCTCGCTTTTTTCGAGCCAAAGTGCAAGCTGGAACGGAGGAAGCTGGACTCCGGAAAACGGAGTACTCTCCTCCAAGGGTAATTGGCTGGCATACCTGGATAGCGGTTTTCTTAGTCTGGATTTGCTAAGCGCGAAGGTGTGGAGCATCGACTGGAAGAGGGGCCGGGCAGAACTCCTTTTTGCAGCCCCGAACGGAAACCTGGTGATACTTGTCGATGAAGAAGCATACTATGTGGACTTCTCTAGCGATGTCTCGGCAAGACTTCTGGATTTCCATTTTCCCTCTATATCGGCTGTATCCACCGAGATGCTCAAGCTTGCCTGGTTAGATGCAAAAGGAATTCACCTGGCATCCATAGAGGACGGGAATAAAGAAATCATCTCTCTTCCGACCGGCGTCCTGCCAGCGGGAAACCCATGGGGCATTTCCTGGTTTGACGCCAGTCTTGTGCTCGCCTACCCCGGCACACTCTACACAGTAACCTTGCCGGTGGAGGGAGTGCCCAGAATATTTGAGTTCGAGGTGGAATGGCTGCCAGAGCGATGGTATAGGCTTCGCGGAGGCAAAAACGCCCTATTAATCCACTCCCTGGAAACTGGTAAGCTCCGGATATACAGAATCGAAGAGGAAGCATCTATCACTGTCCTCCCCAGTTACAGAGACTTTCTTGAAAAGCATGCCATTCCCGCTGGTCTACTCCTTGAGGAGAAAGAAGAATTCGCGGCCGCGGTGCGATATTATAACTGGGTACTTCCACAGATACGCGCCTTTCGCTCCAGATATCCCCTCAAGGCAGTGTGGGCAAAGCTTGAACGCGAACTGGTTGAACGGCGTTTAGTCCTGCTTCAGATGGATCAACCCTAAAAAAGATTGATGCGAAGTACCCCAGGCTCCGCATTATCAGGCTTGATGGGAGGCGAGTCTCCATGCCATGATCCTTTTTATGGCCAAAATCGCGCTTCTATACGGCGGACGTTCCGGCGAGCACGAGGTGTCCTGCAGCTCCGCGGCATCGGTGCTTCGAAACCTGAAACCCAGTCACGAAAAGCTGCTAATAGCAATAGACCGAAGCGGGGGATGGTACTACCAGGATGAGGCATCACAAATACCGCGGACTTTGAAGGTTAAGGCAGATGCCGCCAGGCGTGTATTGATTGAACCTGGCAACGGTCTTACCCTGTTGACAGGGCAGAAGCTACATGTCGACGTGGTTATACCCATACTGCATGGCAGATTTGGGGAAGATGGAAGCGTACAGGGCCTCCTGGAAACAGCCAGGCTGCCCTATGCGGGCTCGGGCGTACTTGCCAGTGCCATCGGAATGTGCAAGGAAACTTCCAAGCGTATCTGGAGAGACGCGGGCTTGCCCGTAATTCCCTGGCAAACACTTCACAAGAGCAACATCGAACGGGATATTGACATGCTTGAGATGACCCTGTTTGCGAAATTAGGTCCGAGGCTATTTGTTAAACCGGCCGCATCGGGCTCCTCGCTGGGTGTTAGTCTGGTTACAGACCCCCCGCAACTGGAAAAGGCCCTGGAGAGGGCCTGGCAGTACGATGAGAAAATATTGGTGGAAAAGGCAATTCGGGGCCGTGAGATAGAGTGCTCGGTAACAGGTTACATGTATCCGAAAGCCTACCCGCCAGGTGAAATAAACCCGACAGGGCAGCATGAATTTTACGATTATGAAGCCAAGTACATCGACCCCGAAGGCGCGAAACTTATGGTTCCGGCGGAACTGGATGCCGACGCGATAAAGAAGATAAAGGAAACCGCCATTCTTGCCTTTAGGGCCATCGGGGGGGGAGGCCTGGCTCGGGTTGATTTCTTACTGGAGGAGGGAAGCTCGTCGCTCTACCTAAATGAAATAAACACCATGCCGGGCCTAACTTCAATAAGCCTGTTCCCGCGCATGTTGGAACAGGGGGGCGTGAATTTTACAAGTGCACTGGATAGACTTATCGAGGGTGCGCTTGGCGAGCATGAGAGAAAGGAGAAGTTCCTCTAGCCTCCTTGCTTGAAACTAGAAATCCCAGCCATAGGCAATAGCCAGACGCTCAAACTCTACATACCTGTCGCCTGTGGCATCAAAACGCTTAAACCACCTTGCATATACTGTTTCCTCCGTGTAGTACAGGCCGTTTCGGAACTGCAGTAGAAAGGTGAGATTGTGATCATCCTCGAATACCAGATTGACAGCCGGACCAAAACGCCAGTTCTGGAAGTCCGAACCCCAGGCCTCTACCTCGGGCAGGGCAGATTTAGCCGGATTTCCTATCCGATAATCGGCGTTTATTGGAGCAAGCTCGCGAACATCCTTCGATAGCCAAAACCAGTGCTCCGCCAGAAAACCGATGAAATCAACCTGCCAGGGAGGCTGGTATCCAATGACATAGTTACCTCGATACTCCCAACCATTAAAATTCTCACCTCTGTCGGCACGCCAGTACCAGGCATCCAAGGCCCCTGCCCGGGAGTAGTGCATGTACCTGGCCTTTGCGCTCGCCAGGAATATTAAGTGGTTCCACTTACCCGGCACCAGTGCCGCCAAATCGAATTGTATGGTACCGGCAACGAAATAGAAGCCCGCCCAGCCAGATCTCTTCGTATCGGTAATATCATCCTGATCATTTAGGGCAAGGCCCTCCAAATTCATAAAGCGCAGGGGCCAGCCAAAGCCTCCGGCCACCCCGCCCGTCAATTCGAAAAAGCCGATGGGGGTAAACTGTATTTCGGTTTCCACATGCAGGGTGACAGGTGACAAAACGGGCTTGATCATAAAAGTGATATTGTTGTCCTTCATGAGAGGGCCTTCAGCCTCAAGTACATTTTGCCGGGCCCGAAATCGATAATAGGTCTCGATTTCAACGGCGCCCCATCCGTTTCCCAGTCTTCGCGAGGCAGGACTTGAATTTAGCCAGCTATAATGTCCATTCTTCCACTGAGCGCTATCCTCGGGATACATTGGTTTATACGAGGGCGGCAGAAAGCCAGATGCGCCGGAAGCACTATTTCTGTTGTCATCAAGGTAATAGGCGAAGTTGGCACCGAAATCATGATCGAAGTCCCAACCCGAAAGATCTGCCGCACAGAAAAGGCAGGCCATAAACGCAGGCGCCATACGCAGAAGCAAGCAATACTTTTTATTCATAAGCAACCTTTATCTTAAAGGTTTCAGTTTAATTCATCCAGTCTCCATCAACTATTTCAGCCAGAGTTTCCAACCAGGGGGGCGAATCGGGTCCCTTAGCATCGAGAATCAAATGGCCCTGGTAATCTAAACCTCTAAGAAACTCCGTTTGGGACGTAAAGTCTCGCTTCAGGTTGGAAAACATTGCGGAGAAAATTCGTCCATCGCGAATTTCGAGTTCCAATGGGAAGCTCTCGGGAAAGCCAATATATGCAAAGCGTTCCCGAAAGGCGGGGGTTTTCCCCCACACCCAGGCGGCCGATTCATGTTTCCTCATCGCAGATTTAAAATCCGGTTCGCCCAGGAAGTCCCCTGGGTCTATCATAGTTGGGCCAGCCGCAGCCCCCCACCTAGTTGCCAGGGCATCAACCACGGTCGAAACTTTTATTTCAGGTGCCAGCCGCGCGAGATTCATCATGGGTGAAGGAAGAGACTGTACACCACTAATTTCCAACTGCCGGACAGGACGCATCAGAAGTCGCTTGATTTGCCGCGTATCGGCGCTCACTAGCAGAGTGCCATGGTGCATGAAGCGTCCGCCGCTCTGGCGAAACGCGCTGCCGCTCACCTTGAATTCCGCTCCGCCATGTGAGGCTAATCTAACCATTAAATCATAGCGGCTATTAATGCCAAGCCTGAGTCCAAGTCCATCCAAGGCTCCCACAATATCGAGCAGACCTTCCCCTCGTAATGGATTTGGAGATCCGCTTAGGAACGAGAAGTTTAAATTGCCAGGTCCGTGGACTACGGTCCCGCCGCCGGAAATCCTGCGATAAAGCCCGATTCCTTCCCGCCGCGCCAAACCGGTTCTACACTCGTTCCAGGGATTTTGAAAACGTCCCAGCACTATGGACGGCTCATTCTGGTAGAGAAGCAGTAGCCGACCCCCATCTTTCAGTTTGGATAGAAGATACTCCTCCAAAGCGAAATTCAGGGCCGGTCTGCTGCTCGAGGAAACATATACCTCACCCATCCTGGACATCCCTATTTACAAGTCGGTGGCAGCATGGGCTCATGGGAGGGTTAAGCCTCTAGAGGCCGCTACAAGATAGCTAGAAGCACGAAGCTATGCTCCGGGGAGCACAGGGGCATACGCGCGGCAGCCACCCTCATCCCCCGCGGAGAACGGCCTGGCGGCGGTAGCCTATCCGTAGCTACAAGCAGAGCGTTGTCCCCCTACATTCGGATTTTCTGCCCGTCAGCATCATTTGCATGGACTATATCCAGGCGTATCTGAAATAAGTTTTCTATCAACCGAAATCGATGGTTGCAGGTGTCTGACACATAGACATTGCTTGCGAGATTGATGGTCAGATTTCTGAGGAGAGTGAAACCTTGCCTCATTGAAACCGCTATCAGTGTCGCCGTCTCTGAAAGGACGGCTACCTACTAGCACGCTTGGACCTCCTTCTATATCGATTACGACGAGTCCAGGCTTCGGAGATTCTGGCCGAAGATTTACTCTTAGTCCCAGAGCAATTCTCCAGATACGGCTGTCCCCATAGGCCAGCATATGGCAAGCGTCTCCAGGGTAATACAAGAGGAAAACCTCAGCATAACCATTCATGAAGCTATCCAGTTGTAGTTTTTCATATGAACCTCCTAGAACAACGCAATTCCGAGTTTTTCGCCCATATATTTTTTAAGGTGTTATCGGCAATTGTCAAGGTTCCAATACCTACTAATAGCCTGCATCCACCCACGCAGTTGCTCTACCTGAGGCATCTTCTCCTCCACCCCTGTTGCACCTCCGAGCCAGATGGATACCCAAGCCAGATCCCAAGGGAGTTGAAGCTGTCCATTAAAAACTGACGCGAACATAAGCCAGCAATTCACTCAATTCATGGGAGAGACCGAGCGCGATTAGCCTTTATTACCTGATATTTTTTGGGGCCAACAGGGACTGGGCAAAAAATCTAGCCATAAATTAAATTTCTTGCGGAATTGGCTAGTTATAAACTGTATGAAAACTTTTGTTTATAAGAGCATTGCAGATATGCCGGTAAACGAGAGGCCCAGGGAGAGACTTGCGGCGCGGGGCGTCAATGTTCTTTCCGATGTCGAGCTTCTCGCCCTAATGCTGGGTTCGGGTTCCAGCAAGAGAAACGTAAGCCAACTGGCAGCAGATCTTCTCGGCGTGGTTGAGAGTTCGGGAGACAATGTCAAGCTTGTCGATCTTGTTGGAGTTAAGGGAATCGGACCTGCCCGGGCGGCGATGATTTCAGCCTCCCTGGAATTTGCCCGACGAAGACTGCGGCCGGCCCGAAGGAGGATAGACCAGCCGAGCGATGTGATACCCCTCCTTACTCATTGGGCCGACAGACCCCAAGAGCATTTCCTTGTGCTCAGTTTGAATGGCGCACACGAGGTGATTCGAATCAGGGTGATTAGTCAGGGCATTTTGAACCGCACCGTGGTGCATCCCAGGGAGGTTTTTGTCGACCCTTTGCGGGATAGGGCAGCGGCCATTGTTTGCGCGCACAATCACCCCTCCGGCAACAGAGATCCAAGTTCGGAGGATAAGAAACTGACCAAGCGACTTCAACAATCCGGAGACCTGCTTGGCATTCCCCTCCTCGATCACATCATTTTCACTGAAGGAGGTTATTTCAGTTTTCTCGAGAGCGGTATCATATAGTCAGTCCTGTCACGGACCTGCTTGGGTGAAGCCAGCTTCAGTTTTCGGCATTTGGAACGGGCAGAATCTGTTTTTGGCATTCGGCACATCTAGCGTCACACCACAAATCTTCGATTCCCAGGTTTAAAAATCATAAAATGGGTGTGTGGGGAGTAAGTTCTATCCGGATTGACCGCTTAGCTCCCGATGGCTCATAGACGATGACGCCTTCAGAATGAGGATGCATTCCTGCCATGGGTTCAATTTTGAATTCGCATGGCAGGCCTGTATTTTTCAAAAAACAAAGCAGAGGATAGTCGAAATTGTATGAATACTCTATTCTTAGTTATTGGAGGCGGAAATGAAAGCTATTCCCTACGTATCATTCAATGGAAATTGTGAAGAAGCGATTTTATTCTATCAGAAGGTTCTTGGCGGTGATATCCAAATCACAAGATTTCGGGAACTCCCCAAAGATGAGGGAATGCCAGTCAGTGAGAAATGGATGGACAAGGTGATGCATAGTGCTCTTTCCTTTGAAGACGGAAATTGCATTTATTTTTCGGATACCTTTGAAAACAACAACCTGATAATAGGAACCAATTCTACTATCCACCTGAATGTTGACTCTGAAAAGGCGGTATATGAGATAGTTGAAAAACTGTCCAAAGATGGAAAAATCACTATGCCGGCGGACAAAATGTTTTGGGGGTCCGTTTATGGAAGTTTGACAGACAAATTTGGTCTCAATTGGGGAATAGAATACGAAATCAGTGAATAGAGGAAGCTGTATCAAGTAGATATCACGGCCTATCTTGGGGAGTGGGTATTTATTGTTCTTGTACATGTGAGTCTCGGTTCCGGTTCAATGGGCGTCCTCATATGCCCCTCGCAGCTTGGCGATTTCCAGTTTTTTCATCGAGAGACACGCCTTGGTTACCGCCCGTCTTTGTTTTTCACTTCCGGTTTCCAGAAGTCTATTCAATTCCTCCGGAACAATCTGCCAGGAAACACCATATCTGTCCTTTAGCAATCTGCACTGCTCGGTATCAAAAGATACAGAGAGTTTGTTCCAAAAATAGTCGATTTCATTCTGGTTTTTACAGTAGACAATAAATGAAATCGCTTCACCGAATTGGAAACCATGTTTATGTGCACTGTCCATAGCCGTCATCCAGGTACTACCCAGCCGGAAGTCTGAAAACATGGGACTTATATACTTGATTAACCTTTACGTTCCCTGTCAGTATGTTTGAGTAATGGTGGAGGTTCAAATGACAGGTAATGCACCCGGCAAGGATCATCGCGAAGGTATCAGTTTGATCGAATTGGCCGAAATGTTCCCAGACGAAGCGTCGGCGGAGCACTGGTTCGAGGAAGTCCGGTGGCCTAACCCTGAAGATCGCGAATGCCCAAAATGCGGAAGCCGCAACACGGCTCCGAAAGCCGCTGCCGTATCGTTGCCGCGATTGCCGTAAGTTCTTTTCGGTGCGCCATGGCTCGGTCATGGAGCAATCGAAAATCCCGCTTCGCAAATGGGCGTTTGCCATCTATCTGAATGCAACCAGCCTGAAGGACGTATCCAGGATGAAACTACACCGCGATCTCAAGATTACCCAAAAATCGGCATGGTTCATGGCTCATCGCCTTCGGGAAGCGTTTGGAGCGAGCCCAGCTTGTTCGCCGGTCCCGTCGAGGTCGATGAGACCTACATGGGCGGCAAGCATAAGAACATGCCGAAGGCGAAGCGGAAGGCAATGACCGGGCGGGGGGGCGTCGGCAAGACGACCATTGTTGGTGCCAAGGACCGCGGCACAAAAAAGGTTCGCGCCGAGATTGTAGAAAGCACCGACCGTAAGACGCTGCACAGGTTTGTCGAAGGTGTGACGGTCTCAAGTGCGAAGGTCTATACGGATGAAGCTCTTGCCTACAATGGTATGGCGCGTCAGCACGACGCGGTCCGCCACAGCGCGAGTGAGTATGTCCGGGGCCACGCGCATACAAATGGTATCGAAAGTTTCTGGGCCATGCTCAAACGGGCGCACAAGAGCATCTTTCATCATTTTTCGGCCAAGCACCTGCGTCGCTACGTGAATGAGTTTGCGGGCCGGCACAATATCCGCGATGCCGACACCATTGACCAGATGAATGATATTGTTGCGGGCATGGTTGGCAAGCGGCTCATGTATTTCGATCTGATTTCGGAGTTGGCGCAATGAACGATGTTGCAATCCCTCCGGTCATAAATAACCCTGCCGCGCTTGCCCATTCACTGTTTCCCCAATCCTCGGCCCGTGTCGGCAGAAATCGTGCTCCAGTGCTTGCTTGTCTTGATAACATGGAGTTTCTGCGCTTGTTGCCCGACGGGCACTTCAAGCTGATCGTTACGTCGCCTCCCTACAATCTGGGAAAGGACTACGAGGTCCACGCGCCCTTGGACGACTATCTGCAAAAGCAGACACGCGTGATCGAAGAATGCATCCGTGTCCTGCACCCGCAAGGTTCTATATGCTGGCAGGTCGGAAACTACGTTCAGAACGGCGAGATTATACCACTGGACATCCTTACCTATCCGATCTTCCGACAGTGCGGACTTAAATTGCGCAATCGGATTATTTGGCATTTTGGGCACGGGCTTCATTGTACCAGGCGCTTGTCCGGTCGATATGAGACGATCAACTGGTGGACGCTGGACGATGATTACACCTGGAACCTGGACCCGATCCGCGTAGCTTCCAAATATCCTGGCAAAAAGCACTTCAAGGGACCGAACGCCGGCAAGTTGTCGAGCAATCCCAAAGGCAAAAACCCGTCAGACGTTTGGGAATTCCCTAACGTCAAGAACAACCACCCGGAGAAGTCAATCCATCCCTGCCAGTTCCCCGTTGAACTTGTAGAGCGTCTGGTTGTTTCCATGACCGACGAAGGCGACATGGTTCTTGATCCTTACATGGGCGTCGGCTCTGCGATTATTGCTGCGCTGATGCATGGACGCGATGCGTATGGCTGCGATATCGTGCCAGAATATGTTGAGATTGCACATCAGCGTGTTGCGGATTGGCAGGCGGGAATCTTGCGCACGCGCCCAATGGGCAAGCCGGTCTACAATCCCGCCCTGCCCAACGGCGGACACTGATGCGAATCAAGGCGAGGTATTCCCATCTCAACGGTGAGGAATACCTCTTGGTTCATCACCGGCTCCTGTGGGAAGAGTTGATCGAGGTAATTGCCGACGTCGATACAAAGGCCTGCCGCACCAAAGTTTCACGCGAACGCACCCGGAGGGGACGGCGGCTTTACTCTCCAGTGGACATGAACGCGTCATTCAAGCGCGGTTTACAGGCTAAGAACTGGCAGGAACGGCGAAACACATTCTGGGTAACGGACGATGAAGATATACTGCGCTCAATTCAGGGACAGAATGAGGCTGAACAAAAGTCCACCATTGAGGCGTCCGGCCGAAAACCGATCATGACTTACAACCAGACCGATTTTGTCAAGGATCGCATCGCGGTGGAGATTCAGTTCGGAAAGTACGCGTTTGTCGCCCATGATTTGTTCGTCAAGCATCTGAGCTTTTACGTCTCGGATATAATCGACGTTGGCATTGAAATCTTGCCGACAAAGATCCTGGAATCGCAGATGTCGAGCGGAGTCCCGTACTACGAGCGGGATTTGCTCAACGTCATCCGGCAAGGACGTGGTGTGCCGGCCGTGCCTCTCGTGTTGCTTGGGGTCGAGCCTTAACCCTTAATCTATTGCTGCAAATCATGGTTAGTTAGGTATATAGTACCCGAAAACATGATGGTTCCCTCTTTGTCAAACTCCTCCCCTGCTGGATATCTGGCAATCAAACCCCCCGCAGAATCGGGAAAGACAGAGGAATAAAAAGCTCCAGCTTCTTCCGCCTTACCACAGTTTCCCCCTACAAAGAGGAGTGATGGCATCATCGGCGGTCTGGGTTCATCTTGGGGATCGGTAAGAATAAGCTGCCAGGACAGGCCATATCTGTTCTGTATCCAACCGTAGTGGCGGTTGAAATCGTATTCTCCTAGTTTCATGAGAGCCTGCCCCCCTCGCTTAGTTTCTCCACACCTCATCCAGCTTATTCCGGGCTGCCTTTCCAGGATCTTCATAATCTTGAAAAAACAAGGGATCAAAATTTGCCATAAACGAAATTGATGGGTTGAATTTGTAGTGGGGACCGGCGCTAATAGCCTCAAATCTCTGCTTCCAGAGCTCGAAGGACAGACAATCACAGTCTCCTGAAGGTGTATCGCGGATGATGCTCCTGGAAATGATTTTTGACTCGGGAAACACCGAACAGTAAAAATCGGCAGCCTCCGCAGCCCGGGTATCATACCAAAGGTGGGGAATCAAAACATGCCACGTATTCATCTAACTCTCCTATTCTCTTTTGAGTCCATCTGTATGGGCGCACAATTGAAACAATCGGCAGGATGCTTTTTAGTGTACCGCCATATTAATAATATTGAAGACGTTCATATAGGATGGGCAAAATCGATTTCATTATTTAAGCTTTACGATTATGGGAAAAACTTGGGAACGCAGCCTAGTACTGATTAAGCCTGATGGCGTAAAACGAGCGCTGGTTGGCGCCATTATCAGCAGATTTGAAAACGTTGGCCTGACTGTTACCGGCATCAAACTGATATGGCCCGAACTCTCCAGGGCAGAAAAGCACTGCGAGAGCCATCGCGGTAAATCTTTTTTTGAGGGACTTGTCGGGCTTCTAACCTCGGGACCCGTCGTTGCCCTGGTTTTGGAAGGCGCACATGCTATTTCTGTTGTTCGGAAGCTTGTTGGAGCAACAGAACCCAGAGAAGCGATGCCTGGGACAATTCGTGGGGATTACTGCCATATGAGTTATGAGAGGAGCAGGGAGCGACTGGGTGTTATCCCGAATTTGATTCATGCTTCCGAGAACTCGGTCAGTGCGGCAGCCGAGATTGCCGTTTGGTTTGCCGAAAACGAGATAGTGGAGGGCTACTCACGCTTTGATGAAGGGGTTATGTGACACAGTGGGCAGGAGACCCCCTCCATTCTAAGTTCGGCGGTATCCTGATTCTCTCAAGCTTGCAATTGTTTCCTCTAAACCTGGCATCTTCGGAGAAAGTTCATAGGCTTCTAAGAGTCTTTCGGCGGCTTCCTGGTAGCGGCCAATGGAAACCAGCAACTCCGATAAGAGCTTGCGGAGGCGGGCCGCCTCTTTGGGAGGATAGGAAAGGCGTATCATGTCGCTGAGGAAGGTGATTCTCAGGCGATTATCCTGGTCTTCCGGAAGCTGGTATTTCACGATGGAGGACATCCTCTCCAGCACCTCCACATAGAAGTGTCTGAAATAGGGACGCTCCTCTTCTAACCACGCTATTCCCCTTAATAGTCTGTAGGCTTTTACAAAGGAATTCTGCTCCAGATACGCCTCGGCCAGCAGGAAGGCGTAGTCCATGAAATCCTCTCTGCCGAGTTGCCGCAAGAGGGAGAAATATCCGCTATTTTGGGCCTCCTCAAATAATTTGATGGCCTGAGAACTCTTATCATGCAGCAAATCGAAGCAAATTAGTCGGGCCAGGCTTTCGGGATTGTTCTTTTGGGCGCTTAGGAACCTTCTATAGTCCCAATTTCTTTCCGAGTTGGTTTTTTGGGCATTCCGGCGACTTTGGTTGTAGGCATTGCGGGTTAGTTTGCTCGAAAGTACTTCATAAGCTTCCTTGAGTGCGAGGAATTTCGCGGTTTGGCCGTCTCCGGAGAGATCGGGATGCAACTTCTTTGCCTTGATTCGATATGACCTATGAACTTCCGCCTTGCTGCAGTTTGGACAAAGTCCCAGGATGGCATAGTAATCTTTCATATTGTCCCGGCTCTTTGCCTTGCCCAGGGAACAGAGTTATTGAGTTGCTCAATCAGATTCAACTCTTCCTTATAGCATAGACTGGTAAGATAGCTGAAATACTCTCGCACCCTCCTGTTTGTATAATCGTGATAGGTGTTAAAGCAGTAACTTCGGAATCCCCTTCTCACCTTATGGTGCGAGCCCATGCCAGGATCGAAATCGCTTATTTTTTGTGCTATCGCGTATTCAATCGGTGTGTAATAGCATAGCTCAAAATGGAGATTCGGAATATAGAGCATGTCTCCCCAATAACGGCCGTAAAGATGCCGATTTTTGCGAATCAGCATACTCATCGCAATGGGCATCTCATACTTGGGCAGATAGGCGGCTACAAGGATGATTCGGTGTGTCCAGATCTTGGCTATATGACAAAACCATTTCTCGTTTAGGAAGTATGTTCCCCAGAGGCCAAATCTTTGGTTTGTGTTATGGTAGAATTTGAACATTAGGCTCATTAGATAGCTGTCAATTTCTTCACCGGTATATATCCGAACTGAAATACCCTGATTTCGAATGGATGCACGCTCCCGGACAATGTTGCGACGCTGGTTTTTGTTGAAACAACGCAGATAGTCGTCAAAGGTTTCATAGTCTTCGTTTAGCCAGAGAAAATATTGATGACTCCATGGATTTAGGTGCCTTGCTTCCTGAAGTTTTTCGTCAAAACATGGACTTGGAAAGAGAATTGAAGCCGAGCCGTATGCACTCTGGTAGGTGAAGTCTCTCATCCCCTCCATAATGCGCGAGCTTTGCTCCTCAGTATCGGCCTTGTCGCTGATTAGGAATTGGTATCCGGGACAGGGAGTGAAAGGCAGAGTTGCCACCAGTTTCGGATAATAATCGAAACCGGCTTCGATCACTCGCGCGGCTATACCCTGATCGAATATGAACTCGCCATTGCTGTTTGTTTTTACATAGGCAGGAGCGGCTCCAATTAGTCCATCGGAGCCACTTAGAACAAAGTGATTTGGATGCCAGTCGGTATCCGGAACTGCACAACCTGCTAATTCCATAGAATGAAGAAATTGGTATTCTAGGAAGGGAGAATACTCATCCTGCTCCGCAATCTGATTCCATTCCTGCTGGCTTATGGAATCTATGCTGCTTACTATGGAAAGTCGCATGTTTCTTTTCGCCCCAGAGGTCAATTGGAACTCCTAATGGTTCGATAGAAGGCATTATCATCCATATGGTACTGACAGACCAGCTATCTAATTGCATTCGAATCTAAAAATACATTTCTAGGAATTATTGAGATAATGAGGGCGTGGAGACGGAAATGTAGAAATATGCATGGTTTTTTGCTGGAATACCAGGCGGGATGGCCGACGGATTGAAAAAATATGGTATAATAATACATGAGTTGAATATCCAGGCAGAAAATAAATGCGAAAAGGAGAAAACTATGGCAAATCTGAAGATCCAAGTGTCCAAGATAGGCAATGCGGATCCGGAGAAGACTATTACTATTCCCGGCGACGTCTTCAAGATCGCATCCAAGCTAATTCCGAAAGTTGCATCTGCAGCACTTCAAGATAAAGGAATTGATCTCGACGAACTCATCAAACTCTCAAAAAATCCCCAGATCCGGGGGACGCTTGTGGAGGTCGAAGACCATAAGAAGAACGAGAAAGTTGTGATTTCACTGGAGTAATGCGGAGTGCGCTTATCATGCGATTACCCACTATCGCTTACACTACGGCAGATTAAACGCGATATTAGCATTTTACTAGCACCATGGCTGGCGTTGTACGAGGATGACGGTAACTCCAAAATTCCATAGTGATGGAGCAGTCTATCCAGGCCAAAAATGTTGACTACTCTGTCGGGAATATAGAGTTTGACGGTTCGGTGCTTGTTACCGGGGAAATAACTGACGGATTCACGTTTCGATCAATCGGTGATTTGCACGTTCGGAAAACCATGGGGGGCGCTCATCTGGAAGCAGGGAGGGACCTGGCTCTTAATGGGTGACCTTGTGGGCGATGGTGAAGGAACTTGCAAAATTGGGGGGGAAACTGTTTATTGAATTTCTTGAAAATTCGATTGTCGGAGTTAGGGAAAATTGGCTTGTTACTGGGCCTATTCTTCATCCCAAAATCAGGGTGTTGAGCTCGAAGCCCTCCAGAAGGAGGTGGAAGACTTGAACAGGCAGATCGAGTTTCTATGTTCTAAACACAATCCGGATCTTCAAAGAATTGCGACCTGGCCGCGTTAGTCGCTCAACACCGAAAAAACCCAAAAACAGGAGCCCTGAAATTCAAGGAAATGCGGAGAAAACTGAAGACGGCACCGAAAAACTATAGCAGCAATTAGAGGAAGAATAAATTCGGACACCATCATATCTTTCACGCCGGATGAATAACACTTTGATGGCAAGGACTTGGAGCATGTGGTTTTCAAGTGGGAAAACGAGCAGACAGTGATGCAGAGATTGAGTTGCGCGAAGAATGTAATACTGTTCAAGGCACCAGGACATGTGGAATCAGAGAGCATTCTGTCTTGATCAATGCTATTCGAACTTATAATGAACCTGATTGCAGGCCCCCTGAAGTTGTCATGCAGTTTGGAGATATTGAAGCTTGCGAAATATCTTTTCCAGGTGTCTGGCTTCTTTTTTGCTGAGCTGGGAGCGAGCTAATATATCTCTGAAAAAGATTCTCGTGTACTGCCTATCGGCGGTTTTAAAATAGTTTAGGGCCTCCAGCGAATCATGAATTGTATTAACAAGCTTCTCAATTTGATCCCGCGTGATGGGAGTGAAGAAGCCCTTATAATCACCAATTGATTCACGGTAGAGATATGCGGTGACTACCTGAATCGCATGTGACAAATTCAACGACGGAAAATCGGGAGAACTGGGAATGTGACAGGCTATATCGCACTGACTGAGTTCCCTGTCACTTAGACCGGATTGTTCATTTCCGAATACAACTGCACATTCCCCGCTGGAGCTCAATGCAAGCTTCCTTGCCAACGCTTCAGGCGGCATGCTGGACCATTTTCGTTTGACGCCCCGTCTCCGCGTGATGCCGGCCGTAAGCGTAGTACCTCCAAGAGCCTCTTCAAGATCTGTATATACAAGCGAATTGACGTAGACATCCCTGGCGTGAACGGCCATCTTGTAAACCTCATCTCTATCAAGTTCAGCAGGGCTTACCAGAACTAGCTTCGAGATTCCCATCGTTTTCATGGAACGGCAAGCGGCACCAACGTTGATCGCCCCTTCGGGTCGGCAAAGTACTACCCTTACCCTGTCAAGGAAGTCGTTCATCAGCGGCGAATCCCCGGAGAATAGCCTCTATAACCCTTGCTGCACCGTTCTGATCCGCATCCGGGGCAATGCGGTTTGCGGGGAATTTCGCTATTAGTTCGTGGGGCGCTCCCCCCATTATCCAAGCGTCTCCTGCTGCCTTCAACATGGCAAGATCGTTCCAGCCATCCCCGATGGCAGTCGCTGATTTCTTGTCGATGCCTAAAATGGCACATACTTCCAAAAGCCCCCTGCCCTTGTCAATTTTGCCTGTCATCAGTTCCAGGAACCGCGAATTTGAAAAGGTAACGCTTAACTCCTTGTCCGAAAATTGATCCTCCAGTAAGAGTTTGAGATGCTTCAGTGCACTCTGATTTGATAGTACGATGATTTTGGTAAAATCAAGCACGTGCAAACTATCAAAATTAACAATTTTGCCCGCCATTTTGGTGCGAACACTGTAGGCTTCTATCTCCGGCCCTCTTATTTCGAAGATAAGTTCCCTATGCCGGTAGGCTATCATCTCACAGTCACTTGCACGCACCGCATCTATCACAAATCTGGCAGTAGCTTCGTCCATTTTGCTTTCGAAAACAGAGTTGCCGGCAGATCCGCCAAGCACCATGGCACCGTTGTAGCATATTGTCGGGCCATGCAGCTCCAATATGTCGTAAAATGGCTTAACCGACTCCCAACTCCTGCCTGTGGCCAGGCAAACAGTACATCCAACTCTGCCGATTGATTGTATGGCTCTAATAGTTCTTGGCGTCAAGCTGTGATCGGATCTCAGGGTGGTGCCATCCATGTCCAGAAACAGGGCCTTAGGCAGGATCATACGCTTTCGAGAGACTTCCGACTCCGTACTCTCTGTTGTAAATAGAGTAATCCAAGTATGATTAACAGAATCACTCCTACCAACATAGTGCCGGTCTTGCCTACCCCTAGCCGTGGAATAAGTGGCTTAAGCAATCTCTCGGCAATAAGAGACGGCATTAGAAGTCCAAAGCTTATACCTGCTAACACTACATATTCCCACCATTTAAGCGATAATAACATCCAGCCCTGTGTTAAAGACGCAAAGGCAAACATGGCAAACATTGCAGTAATGAAGACCCATATGGCATAGAGTGGATTATTTATCTCGTATAGTATGAGATCGGGATTGAACATAAAAATAAAAGGCAGTATGGCCGTTCTGATGTCGTAGCTAAACCCCTGAACACCGGTTTTTATCGGTTTTGATTTCGCGATGGCGGCAGCCGCATAGGCAGCCAAACCCACCGGCGGAGTGTCATCGGCCAAGATGCCAAAAAAGAATACAAAGAGGTGGGCAGCTATAAGGGGGAAAACAACACCGCTTTTGGCCCCGAGTGTCACTATTACCGGAGCCGTCAGTGTCGCCATAACTATGTAAGTGGCCGTGGTAGGCAGGCCCATCCCCAATAACAGGGATGCAAATGCAGTAATAATCAGAATCAGGAAAAATTTTCCGCCTGAGAGTATCTCTATGGCTTCGGTTATGATTCCTCCAAGGCCAAAAGTAACTATGCCAACAATGATACCAGCCGAGGCCACCGCAACTCCGATTCCCATCATATTTTTTCCGCCGCTAACCAGCGCATCCCGAATTTGGGAAAAGGTCTTTCTGAGCGCAGTCTTCCATCCGATCCTCAAACCGGTATCTCGATGTACCCTCCAAAGATTCTCGAGTGGTATTAAAATGACCAGGGCGATTATTGCTCTAAAGGCCGCTAGTGCCGGCGATGTTCGCAATACCACCAGGGATACAACCAGAAAGATGAGAGGAATCAGATAATGGAAACCACTTATCAGGGTGGACCAAAACCTGGGAAGTTCGAATCTGGCCATCCCCCTTATCCCAAGCTTTAAAGCCTCTAAGTGCACAATATAAAGCAGGGCGATATAACTGATAATCGCCGGAATGAAGGCTGCGCGAATAACCTCCACATAGGGTATGTTCACGGTTTCGGCAATAATGAAGGCGGCGGCTCCCATAATCGGGGGCATTAGCTGTCCGTTCGTCGACACTGCCACTTCGACGGCACCCGCCTTATAATCGGGATATCCCACCTTCTTCATCAGCGGAATGGTAAATGTCCCGGTAGTCACGGTATTTGCGATACTGGAGCCTGATACCATGCCCGTTAGGCCGCTCGCTAAAACCGCGGCCTTTGCCGGTCCCCCTCGGAATCGCCCCATCAAACTAAAAGCCAAATCGACAGAGTATTTCCCCGCACCAGCCTTCTCTAGCAGAGCGCCAAACAGAACAAAGAGAAATACTATATTTGCCGATACATGCAGCGGGACCCCGTAGATCCCCTCGGTAGACATAGTTATTTTGCTGACAAACTTTGAGAGTGTCACGCTGCGAAAATCCAAACCTGCTGGCATGTATTCCGATAAAAAGCTATATAGGATGAAAATAAGGGCCACCACCATCAGGACTGGCCCCAAAGAACGACGAGCGGCCTCCAGAAGCATAAGCGTAAGTGTGATTCCGAGGACTATATCACGGGCAATGGGTTTTCCCTGTCTTGAAGCAATTCCATAATAATCCGGATTGATTTCCAACATAAGCAATTCAAATGCTATGTAAAGAGCGGAGAGGCCGGCTATCAGGGCAGTCACATAATCCATGACCGTAACTTTGTTTCTGACTCCAAGATAGGCTCCTAATCTACCCTTCCCTGGTTTCTTTAGCATCGGATGTGTAAGAAAAACCAGAACTATGGCAAAAGTAAGATGTACTGAACGAACTATGGTGCTGTTCAGGAGGATTATGCTGGGCAGTAAAAGCTGAAAAATCGACCAGAGAGCGGCAATAGTTGGAACCAGCCATCGCCCCGCGCCTACCTCAATCCTCCGAGTTCCCCCACCGGCCTCCTCGGCAATACGTTCCACCTCCATGAGATTTTTCCCGGAATTTTATGCTCGTCATTCATCACATAGATCCTACGGGACGAATCAGTAGTTATTCGATTAGACCAACTTCTCGGTAGTACTTCAGCGCTCCGGGATGGATAGGAGCAGAAAGACCTTCCAACATGTTCTTATCTGATAATACAGCAAACGCGGGATGAAGTTTCTTGAACTCCGTGAGGTTCTCAAAAACCTCCTTTACTATCGCATAGACAATCTCTTCGGAAACCATGGCCGAGCTACACAGGGTTGCCTTTACACCGAAACTCGGAACGTCTCCACGATTGGTTGCAGCAGGATAGTTCGCCTTCACCGGGATTCTCGACTTGGCATAAAATGGGAGAGATTCGATCAACTTGTCAATGGGAGCGCCCTCTATCGGAACAAAATGTACCTTTTTAAAACCAGCAGTGGCCTCCTTATAAGAGCCGCTGGGATGACCGACGGTGTAGAAGTATGCGTCAATTCGACCGTCTTGAATCATTGCGGCAGCTTCAGCCGCCTGGAGTCCCTCGGCCTGAATATCCTTATCGGGATCAATCCCAACGCTTGTGAGAACATCTATTGCGTTCCCGCGATTTCCTGAACCGGGATTGCCGATATTTACCACTTTGCCCCTTAAATCGGCGAGTGTCTGGATTCCGGACTCGTCAGAAGCCAGTAGGGTTATGGATTCAGGGTGAAGTGCGAAGACGGCCCGTAAATCTTCCTGAGGTTCTCCCTCCCACTCCGCCAAGCCCATATAGGCCTGGTACTGCCTATCGGACTGCACGATGCCGAATTCAAGATCGCCCGATATTATTCCGTTCACATTGTACACTGACCCGCCTGTAGACTCCACGGTAGCTTTCAGATTATAGACATCGCTTTTTCTGTTAACCATCCTGGAAACTGCACCGCCAGCCGGGTAATAGACTCCGGTGACCCCACCTGTGCCAATAGTAACATAGTTGCGTTCGTCTTGCCCCACACCACCGCCGTTAGCAGAGAGGGCAGCAGAGACCAAGACTCCAGCGATTACAAGTAATAGCAATCGTTTCATACTTTCTTCCTTTTTTATTACTCTCTACACTTATTCCCAATAAAATGTCAACCAGACTAAAACACCCGCATCGCCGGGCCTAATAGGATGGGATGCAAGGTTATTGATTGCCTGCTACTTAGGATCGGAAAAACGCTGACGAATATCACGAAGCGTCGGCAGTATGCACAGAAAAACATCGAATAGATCCGGATCGAACTTTTTTCCCCTGTCATTCTTCATTGCTTCAATCGCACGCTCTTCAGTCCAGGCATCTTTATATACACGCTTTGAGTGAAGCGCATCATAGACATCGGCTATCGCCACTATTCGGGCAAAAAGGGGTATGTCACTTCCCCTTAATCCGGGAAGTTTTTTTCTCTCCTTATCAAAATACTTTTCGTCTTCCACTCGGCTAGCGATTATTCCAGGATAGCCGGAACCATCCCAATTTTCATGATGAGAAAGGGCAACCTCCTTGGCGGCAAAGTCTAGTTCGGTATCGCCCAGAAACTGCCTTGCACCAAGCCAGGTGTGGGATTTCATAATCCATTTCTCGCTGGCGTTAAATTCGGATTTTTTCTTGAGTATTGTATCACTAATGCCAATCTTCCCGACATCGTGGAGCATTGCCGCAATTCGAAGATTGTCCTTGTTCTTGTCTATGTCGCCGGGTGATACCCCCCTTTGATTTGCCCAGGCCTCATATATCTCTATAGCGTAGGTTCCAACCCGGTTCACATGGGCCGCGGTTTCCCTGGGATCCCGTAAACCGGCAAAGCCGGTGATGGTGATGAGAAGGTTTCGCGTCATTTGCGCACGTTGAATGGCATTGGTTCCGATCAGACATAGCATTTTGTAGAATGATTCATCTTCGCTGCTAAATGGAACGAATTTTCCATCATCATCACACGCATTTATCAATTGCATAATCCCCAGCAATACCCCGTCACTGGAAATCAGCGGAATCGTTAGGCCGGAAACAGTTCTATAAGCTGTGCGTCTGTCAAAAGATGGATCAAAGTGGTAGGGCGCCTCCTTATCGATTGCATACATATCTGGAATATTGAGTATTCTCTTGTGTTTGGCGACAAATCCCGCGATGGATTTATCGCTGATTGGAATTGAAAAGGCAGAATATGGTAGTTTTCGCCCATCTTTGATTCTCGCCTGAAGGGTGTCGTTTTGAGTGTATTTGAACTCCAGCTCATTGTTCTTGCGAATATAGATAGTTCCGGCATCGGCGTCCGATTCTCGACGCGCCCGATATAGAAAGCGCTCCAAAAGCAAATCTAAATCCTTGATGCGGTTCAGTTCGGTGTTTACCCTAAATATTCTATCAACCAGGTGCTCAAATTGTTTTTCCGTGTCAGATGATTCCGTCATTCGTATAAAATGTTAAGACAAAATTCTGTTTAGTGCTACAGACCTTTACTTCCAAGACTAGAAGAACAAGTTCACCTAGTCGTCTTCTATGCCGTAAATTACACGCTTCTGACACTTAACCATTCCAGATTAAACCGTTTGACGTCATCCTACTAGCCTATTCCCATTCAAACAACGATCGTTGTAAAATTGTTGTTAACGCCATATGCCTTATAACAGGTTAAATATCGAGAATTTTTTGGGACTTTCATATGAAAAACCAACAAAGATAATAGAACTGGCCAAGAGTCTGCTCCCAGGCATTATCTCCGCTAAGATGGCCAGAGAGCAAGGCTTGGTTTTTTATCGACTTGCCCGCGCCAGAATTCAAAAATGCGAATACGAGCCAGCCTTTTTTGCACTGCGGGAAGCCAGAAAGATCAGAGAGGAACTAAGCGATTTTGCAGGCGTTCTTGAATGCCAATTGGCCTTTGGGCACATTTACAGCCTCACAGAGCGCCCGGAAGCGGCCTTCGAACTCTTTTTGTCTATACGTGAAAGGGCTCAGAATCTGGGCCTGATAGAAATTGAAGTTGTGGTTAACTCTTATCTGGCTCGAATTTGCATTGAGCAGGGGCAGTACAAGGAGGCACGAACCTTCCTGGAAGAGGCTCTCAAACTGAATTCCAATAATAAGATCCACCTGGCGCGCCTATGGCATGAGATGGGACACGTCGAACTAAAAGAAGGCAATCTGGATAAGGCCAGAGTTTGGCTAGAAAAAGTCAACGAATTTCCATACTACGAATATCGGATTACCCAGGCCGAGTTGGATATTCGCCGTGGGGATTTTAAAGCGGGCGAGATGCTTCTTAGAGAAACACTGAAAACCTGCGTTGAAAACGAAATTCGCTACGGAGAAATCTTGGCTTATTATCAGCTTGGAATTTTTTACAGCAAAGTTGAAGATGCCGATAAAACCCTCGATTCTTGGGAAAATTGCTACAAGCTATGCGAAACCACGGGAGTCAGGTATTTTCGAATTCTTAGCGGGGAAGGCTTGGTAAACCTCTACCGTGCCAGGAAGGATAATCTAAAGGCTCTGAACTATCTTCTCGACATCCGCAAGGAAGAGCGTCGTTATCTCGCAGAGGGTCTTCATCATCTAATTAGCACCTACGACCAAGAAAACAGAATTGGACAACTGAAGAAGCAGATGGGAACTTGGCGGCGACGAACCGACGAACTGGAAAGAATCCGCAGTAACAAAGACAAATCCATACTAGACCTTGAAACGATAAGAAAAATCGGCCAGGAAATAACCTCTTCCCTGGATCCTGATAAGATAGTCAAGTTGGTTCACAGGCGTCTAAACCAGCTTATGACCGTCGATGAGCTCATTATTGCCTTCTGCCTTAATGAAAATGAGATGGAACTTCGCTATATAATAAGGGATGAAGTCTATGCGGAACCGTCCCACGCTTTCATAGATGCCGAAGATTCATTGATTTCATGGGTCATACTAAATAACAAAGATCTCATTATAAACTCGAGAGAAGAGAGCTATAATTATATCAGAAACAAGACCGTGACTGAAAAAACGAACGAGTCCTGTCTAGTAGTACGGCTGAAAATTGAAAGGAGAATTATTGGCGTCCTCTCGATCCAGGGAAAACAGGCATATTGCTACGTACAAAGACACCTGAAAATACTGGAGGCCCTTGCGGGGTTTATTGCAATCGCCCTTTCCCATTCGAATTCGCATCAGAGCCTGGTGCTAGCCAATAAAAAAATCTCCTACATGGCCACTCACGATCCCTTAACTAACCTGCCAAATCGCCTGCAGACCATGGATCGATTAAACCTTGAAATACGAAGATGTCAACGTCATGACAAGACACTCGCTGTTCTGTTTGTCGATTTGGATGGATTCAAGGAAATAAATGATAACCATGGACATATGGTTGGAGATAAAATTCTAAAGGAAATGGGGAAACGGCTCAAAAAGGATATAAGATCCATCGACGCCGTCGGACGCCTGGCCGGAGATGAATTCTTTCTGATTATCACGGACGATTGCACTCCGAAGAATGGATTCCAGCTGGCTGAAAAACTACGATTGAATCTAGCTACGCCAATTAAGATAGGTTCTGAGAAATCGCTAAGTATTACAGCCAGTATGGGTTTGGCGTTCTATCCGAAGGACGGAGAAAATCCCGAATCTCTGGTGAATGCGGCCGATTCGGCCATGTACAATGCGAAGTCCTCGGGGAAAAACAGAACCTTCATTTATTCCCGGCATAGGGATTTTTTAAGCTGAGTTGGACACCTGCATACTCTTTTTTCGGATCTTACTCAGCCGGTGTTTCTCTACGATGCTATAAAGAGTCGGAATCAGAAAAAGCGTTACCAATGTGGAAGTGGCAAGTCCGCCAGCGATGGTTTGACCTAACGGCGCGTATAACTGCGCGCCGGAGCCCCTGGCCAACGAAAGCGGCAAAACGCCGAAGAATGTTGTCAGCGTAGTCATCAGGATGGGACGAAGCCTTGAAACCGAACCCTTTATCAATGCCTCGTTCAGTTTCATGCCATCTCTACGTAGCTGATTAATCCGATCGACTTGCACGATGGCATTGTTCACCACTATACCCGACAGGGCCACAATCCCGAGAAAGGAAATCAGCGAAATATCCGAACCGAATATGGCTAAGCCAAACATAACTCCGATAAAACAGAAAGGAACCGACGCCATGATAATCAATGGTTGAACAAGCTTTTCAAACAGGACGGCCATAGCCGCATACACAAGCAGCAGCGAGATTATCAAAACTATCAACAAATTCACCGCGGACCGGCTAATCACCCCCATAACCCCTTGTTGACGCCACTCGACGCCTTCCTTCAGCGGCGAGTCGGTTAAAGCCTCCTTAAGCTGGCGGTTAATGTCTCTAAAGTCTTCGTTTTCCGTATACCCGATAACTGTAAGGATACGGGCTCGATTATGGCGGCGATACTGGGAAAATCCTCTGTTCTCTTCCACAGAGGCAAGGGTGTGCAAATCGGTTATATAACCGCCAGCGGCGCGTATTGGAATTGCGCTTAGTGACTGCGAGTCAGGAGTGGACGATTCAAAATTGGAGCTCAGTCTGATATTCCTTTTCTCGCCCTTAGGGGGTCGATAGGTGCCAATGTCAATTCCCTCGAAGGCGATTTTGGTATTTAGGGCGGCATCGCTGGCACTGATGCCAAGAACTCCCATGGTCTCATGATTCAAGCGGATATTTACAAAACGCCGATCAGCTCTTACATCGCGAGTTGTACTGATAATTTCGGGATTCTCCAACAGTATTGCCTCCACCCTGTCCGCCTCGCTTCTCAAATCATCTAGCGATTCAGAGAATAGCTCGACGCGATATCCGACTCCTTCGGTGCTCAGGCTAAGCATCCTGTCAAAACCGCCATTGAATACCATAACGGCAACTCCCGGAAGCTTCGGGGGGAGGGCCTCGTTAAGCCTCACCATCAAATCCCGAAAGTCCCTCTTCCGTTCATTGCGATTGCTTAGCAGTATATGCCCCCAAACTGTCTCCCTCTTTTTGAAGGAAGTTGAAATATTGTCCTCCATCCCAACAAAAAAAATCAGTCTCTCCAATTCTGGAATTTCTCCTCTGATAACAGCCTCTGCCTCATCGGCCGCATCTGCACCCTCTTCGATGGATGCGCCCGGTCTAAGCTCGAGAGAGACAAAAAGCTCGTTGTAGTCTGCCGCGGGCAAGAAGGATATTCCCATCAGATTGGCAGTGATAACGCTGATAAGAAGTATTGCTGCGGCCGCTATTAGGTAGGTATTGCTAAAACGAAGCACTCGCCTAAGGTTTGTTTCATAGCTTTTTTCGATTTTGGCCATCAAGCGACTACGAAACCTGCGCTTTGAACTGCCAAATTCATCTCGATGAGCCAAAAGAGGAACCAGAAAGAGCGCCGCGCACAGAGAGGCCCCGAGGCATAGCACAATCGTTGCGGAAAGGTCTTTTAAAATGCTGCCCACAATGCCGGTAAGAAATATCATAGGAGCGAAAACACTCACCGACGTTGTGATAGAGGCCGTAACCGCTTTGGAAACCGCTGCCGCTCCGCCAAGCGCCGCATCGCGCATGCTCTCTCCCCCCAATCGTCGTTTGTGGATACTCTCCAACACCACAATCGAGGAATCAACCACCATCCCCAGGGAAACCGTTATACCCGCCAGCGTGAGCACATTCAGGGAAAATCCCGCCAGTTTCATTCCGGCAAAAGCAAAAAGCAGTGAGATTGGGAGAGATACCGCAATAACAAGAGTGTATTTCCAACTTCGAAGAAAAAGAAATATAATTGAGACAGCCATGCAGATTCCCAGGACAGCCGAACGCATAACCGTGTTTAGGGCGAGCTTGACAACCTCGCTATCGTCGTGCAGGACAACGAAGCGGTAACTCGCGTCTCCCAGCCCCTCCAGATAAGCCAGGCGCTCGCGGATTTCCCTGCTAATCTTGATAGCATCTCCTGATTCTCGCTTCATAACCTGAACCACTAACATGTTCTGCAATTCAGAACGAACCAGAAGATCGCTGTGCTCATAATCCGGAGTTACTGTGGCGATATCACTCAAACGAATTGGAACATGGTCATTGCTGCCCACAACAAGATTCTCGATTTCATCCAACTTCGTGAATTCACCGCTCAAGCGCAGAGACCACTCGTTCCCACCCCAGTCAACCAGTCCGGCAGGCAGGACAACATTGCGATTCCTGATAGCAGCGGCAACCTCGAGTGGGGTGAGATTGTTGTTGGCAATCGCCTGGAGGTTCAAATTTATTCTGATTTCCTTCTTCCTCCCACCGAGAATATCAGCGTCGGCGACATCCTCTATCTCATATATTTCCTGTAGCACCACATCCTCGGTATAGCGAGTTATTCTATCCGAGTCCCATGGGCCGGATATGACAAAACTAAACACCGGGATGTCGGCTGCCCCCCATGTCGAAACAATCGGCGCGGAGGCCAAATCATCAGGCAAAACCGGGGAAGCTCTTTCCACCCTGTTTCGTACTTCCTGGAGCAGATCATTTATGTCAATCTTCTCATCGAATTCGAGTTTGATTAGACTAATGCCCTCTCTGCTCTCGGAGTAGATATCATTTACACCCGGAAGAGAAGCAAATTGTTCCTCGAGAATCTCTGTTACATCATCATCGACATTCTCGGCACTTACGCTGGGCCAAAGAGTTAACACCCTGATGCTGGGCATGATAATGGAGGGTACGAATTCTCTTCTCAGGAAGACTAAGGCGAGAATGCCAGACACCAGAATGGCCATCGTGAAAACAAGCACCGGAACCGGGTGGCGAATCGCCAGGGAACTCGGTTTCATATCTCGCCCTTGTCACTCTCAAAATATTCGACAGTCTGGCCTTCTTTCAGTCGGTGCCGACCTTCCAGAACAAATATCTCGGCTGCCCAGATTTCGGGAACCATGAATCTCGATGCGTCTTTATACATCATCGGCGCTTCTACGCGGGTTATGGTATTGTCGGCCGGATTGACGCGCCAGAGCCCGTTATCACTGTCTAAGGCGCGAAGTGGGAGGCTAAGCGCGCTTAGCCTCTCGCTCAGAATGAACTCCACCTGCAGACTCGCGCCAATTGGCCAGTGAGATCCAGATTGGTCTGGCACGCAAAGCACCTCGAATTTCTTCCTCTTCGGGTTGATACTCGGGCCAATTCTGATTATCTTTCCTGGGCTAACAGAATCGTCACCTCCCGCCGGAAACGACAGGAGCACTCTAATTGCTTCCAATCTCTGAAACTGTTTCCAGTATTTCTCCGGGATTTGCGCCCTCGCCTGCGGGGTTTCCGTATTTCCGATAGTGAATAAGGCCGACTGTGGCGATACTGTATTCCCAGAATCCATATAACGGTAAAGTACCGATCCGGAAACGGGGCTGGTGATATTGGTGTAGCCAAATCTTATTTTGGCCAGCTCGTATTTAGCGTGGGCTGAATCTCGCTGGGTTTGCATCTCATCAATCTGCTGCATGGATGCTCCGGCGCTTTCAAACACCTGTTTTGTCCTTGTCAGACCCGCCTCGGCGAGACGCCACAGTGATTCCGCGGCCTCCATTTCCAACCGGTATGGTTCAGGATCGATTCTGGCCAGCAAATCCCCTCTCGAGACAAGCGAACCCTCCACAACCAGGATTTCCTGCACGGTCCCCCCTACTTTGGGCGAAATTACTACGGTACTTCCTGCTTCCAGGACGGCTGAAACAACCAGGCTTTTCCTTAAATCACGAATTTGGGGGCTTGTTACGGACACCGGCGTGCTGCGCATCCCGGGAAACTCATCGTCGGCAGATCTGGAGAGAAGCCAGAACAAGACAAACAGAGCCAGAACGACAAAGAACAACAAAAGGATAGTCACTCTATCTCTGACAGCCGTGGTCACGTTCATATTTTCGCATGGGAATATGCGTAAGAACCAGTTTGCAAAAGTAACAAAAATCCTGAAAATTTTCACTAATCCACAGTGATATTTGTAATTAATCGCCTACTTTGGACGTACTTCATTATACAATGTTGATAGACTTAACCTGGATGCTTTCTATTTTCCGAACCAGTAGCGAGCTTATCAGAATTTTTCGTTTTTTTTCCGGCGGATGCGCTCTTGTCTTTTTCTTCCTGCTGATTAGCCCCATTTCACCTGAAGAAATCGATTCAAACACAAGAAAAACCATGTTCCTCTTTGCGATAACTTACGGATTAATATTTGTTTATCTGATGTTTCCCAAGCTGGAAATTTGGCTTAAAAAGTACCATTTGCCCCCCGTGCTGATTGCCGCTAGCGTAATTCCCATCGCTATTATCAACGCCAAGTATCGCGCTCTTATTGAAATCGGGAGTCCCATCAACACTCTGGATGATACGATGACATTGACAATCCTGCTTATCTTCCCGCTTATTACAACGGCCTGGCGCTACAGTTTCCCAATTGTATTTCTGTTCTTTGTCGTACTTGGCTTTTTGGATCCACTTCTGATTATCCTGATAAACGAAAACGTCACTTCAGAGCTTTTTATTGCAGTTAACGCGTCATTGGTCAGAATTCTCGCTCTTGGCGCGGTTGGTTTCATGATTACGGAACTGCGCAATCAGCAGAGAACCGAGAGACAGGCATTGCAAGAGGCAAACAGAAAACTTGAGGAATATGCTCTGGACAGCGAGAGGCTGGCGGCAAGCAGGGAAAGAAACCGTATCGCACGCGATCTTCATGATACGCTCGCTCACACTTTGAGCGGACTTTCAATTCAGCTCGAGGCGGCTACTATTGTCGATGAAAACAACGAACAACTAAGAATTCTATTAGATAAGGCTCGCAAGACGATCCGGGTTGGCTTGAACGAAACTCGCCGCTCTTTGAAAGCTCTGCGGGCAAGTCCGCTCGAGGATTTCGGACTTCTCATTGCGCTCCAGCGCCTTATCAAAAACGCACAGGAGAGAACCGATATTCCGATAAAATTCTCCTTACCGGCAAAGAAGCTAGACTGGAGCAAGCCACTGGAGGAGGCCGTCTACCGTATTACCCAGGAGGCTCTGGAGAATACGATTCGACATTCGAATGCCACCGAGATTAAAATAGAGATGAGGAGCGATAACAAAAACCTCTACATGGAAATTGGAGACAATGGCAGGGGCTTTGATGCTGAATCCCTTGAGAGCGATGGTCGCTTCGGACTAAGGGGTATGCGGGAGAGAGCACTTGCAATAAGCGGGAAACTCATGATAGACAGTCAATCCGGCAGGGGTTGTGTAATTCGATTTGCGTGGAAGGCTCATAATGGAAGCAGGGATTAGGCTAATCATCTGCGATGATCAGGAAATCGTCCGGGAAGGCTTGAAAACTATTTTTGAGAGCGATGACTCCTTTGAAATGGTTACCACGGCCGAGGATGGGATAGACTTGTTTCACAAGATTGATTCTGTGGGTGTCCCCAACCTGGTGCTGATGGATTTAAAGATGCCTCGCAGAAACGGAATTCAGGCTACCAGGCAGTTTCGGTCCAAATACCGGGAATCCAAGGTTCTGGTTCTTACTACCTACGACGACGATCAGTGGGTGATGGACGCGATAAGGGCTGGAGCCTCGGGCTATCTGCTGAAGGATACCACTAGGATAGATCTAATAGATGCCGTCAAGGGCACCATACTCATGGGCCAGACTTTCATTGACCCTTCGGTGGCCGGAAAGGTATTGGCCATGGCAGCAGGTATAATGCCCCGTCCCGCTGAGTCTTCCGCACCCGACATCAAACCCAGAGAAAAGCAATTGCTGACACTGATTGCTCGAGGATTATCGAATGCCGATATCGCTGGCAAGCTTTTTCTTTCGGAAGGAACTGTACGCAACTACGCAAGCGCGCTGTTTAACAGAATGGGCGTGGCGGACCGAACTCAGGCGGCAGTCGCCGCTCTCAGGTACGGTATTATCAGTCTAGATGACATCTAAATCGGACAGACCCTGCCCCATACTGGCCGTGGCATCTGGCAAGGGCGGGGTTGGTAAAACCCTCTGCGCGGTGAATCTGGCGCTCTGTTCGGCCAGGGATAACCTGCGCACCGCTCTAATCGACGCCGACCCGCTTTCCAATGTTCTTGCCCTGCTCGATTACCCACCCCCAAAACGAAACTTGTCCGATGCCCACCCCGTAAGTTCGACTCTCAAATTGGCTCCGAATTTCGAGGTGATTTTCCCGCAGACAAAAAAATCCAAGGAACAGGCGGCCCGACTCGTAAATGGCCTGATGCGTTCATACCGCGATTGGTTAGATAGCAGGTACGATTTGGCCATCATTGATATGCCAGCAGGCGCCGAGGAGGGTTCGATCTTCTCCTACCTGCCAAACGCAGACATCCTCCTGCTGGTAACAAATCCCGAGCCGACTGCCCATGTCTCGGCCGGTATCCTGCTTAAAAGCATTCAGGGACTATGGCGGAGAAAACCCGTCTATCTTTGGCACAATAAATATATCCCGCGCCCGGAAGAGGAATTCAATTCGGACGATTTAATCGGCAATTACAACAAAAACGTGGATGAATCAGAGCGAATTCACGGGGAAAAACCGATTTCGATTGCCTATGTGCCGCACGATCCATCGCTGGATTTGACAAAGGTGAATCCACCACTGCTCCTGAATCTTCACCGCACTCTTTCCGAAACACTCAAGGCGCTCCTTGACAGCTCCATTCCGAAAATAGAAGGGTATTCGCGGTCCAGATTGGAGGTGCTGCTGCGGTATTTTCTTCGTAGGAGCTCAGAAAAAGAGGATTCTAGTGAATTTCCTGAACGCTTCGAAAAATTCCTTGAGAACAACGCGATGGGGGCCGCAATACCTTCAGGAAGGATTGGCAAGGAGTTGCGAAACTGGCTGCTTTCGAATTCGAATGTCCCGCTAAGGAGGCAGATTCAGCAGGCCATGGAAACTGTAGACGGACATGTTGCGGATTTGGAGGCTGAAGCCAATGTATTCAGTTCGAAGCTTCAGAAGGTTTCAACCGGTTCTGTCGAAAAAGAGATAACTCTCCTTCTGAAGAAACTCGCCTATTTGCCCGCCCACACCTTCTCTCTCCAGATGGCGGGCATGCTGCTTTTTCACTTTGCCCTGATTCGGTTCTTCTCGAACGAGGTGGTTCAAAAAATAGTAAGTGCGTTCATTCCCAGACGTAAGGAGGCCGGGATTTCAATTCGGGATAGACGGCGGCAGATTGCAAGACTGCTGGGGAAGGATGCGGTTTATCAGGAACGTTTCTTTGCGATGATAAAAAAGCTCTATCCCGTGATGAGCCTTCAATTGGACTATCTGGTGAACGCCTTCGAGCTAAGGAAACTCTTATTTCGGGATGCCTCCGGGGCCGTGGTCAAGAGCGCCTATGTGCGGTTGTTTCACGCCGCGATTTACGAAATTGTCAACAGCGGCCTGGGAATTGTAGCCGGTTTTCGATTTCGGCCGACTTCCAGGGCATTCAATTTGGGTTATCAGAAATTGAAAAATCTACTATTATAGAACTATGCATCTCATCATCCAGGCCAGAGCGGCCAAAAAAGCGAGCCGCGAAATTCTATCCTGCAGCGGCGAATCCCGCACGGCCGCGTTGAGAAATACACGTTTGGCCTTAAAGGCCGCCAGCGATGAAATCTTCGATGCCAACAAGTCGGATATGGAACGTGCAGCCAGAGAGAACTTCCCCGATGCGCTTCTTGCGCGATTGAAATTTAATGAAGCTAAGCTACAACGTGTCTGCGATGGGATTCAATCGCTGGAGCGAAGACCCGATCCTATGGGAAGGGTTCTAGAAAGACGCGAGCTGGACAAGGAATTGATTCTCAGCCGTGTTGCCGCCCCCATCGGTGTGATTGGCATGATTTTTGAATCACGGCCGGATGCTCTGATTCAAATGGCCACGCTTTGCATACGCTCAGGGAACACAGTGATTCTAAAGGGCGGCTCGGAAGCCCTGGAAACCAACCGCATCCTGGCCAAGATTATAGCGAACTCATCGACGCCGTGGGTGCCGGAGGGTTGGATTGGACTGGTGGAAACCAGGGAAGATGTTGGCAGAATGCTCTCACTTGATTCCCTGATCGACCTTCTGGTGCCGCGAGGTTCCAAAAAATTTGTTGCGGATATTATGAAGAATTCCTCGATACCTGTTCTCGGACACGCGGATGGTATTTGCCATGTCTATTTGGACGAGTCGGCGAGCGTGGCCAGGGCAATTCCAATTGTTTTAGATTCCAAGATGCAGTATCGGGCTGTTTGCAACTCGGTGGAAACATTGCTGGTTCATCAGAACTCTGCGGAGTTTCTGCTACCGCCCATCCGGAATGCACTCCAGGCCGATGGCTGCGAGATTCGTGGCTGCCCTCGTACCAGGAGTATCATTGATGTCGCCCGGACCACGGATGCGGATTGGGATAGCGAGTATCTCGATGCGATAATTTCAATCAAAGTGGTGGATGGCATTGAACAGGCAATCGAGCACATTCACACTCACGGCTCCGGCCATACGGAGGCAATAGTTAGCGAGGATGCAGGGGCGGCGGAAATGTTCCTGTCCCGGGTGGACGCCGCGAATGTTTTCCACAACTGCTCGACGCGTTTTTCCGATGGCTTTGTATTTGGACTTGGCGCCGAGGTTGGAATTTCAACTTCGAAGATTCATGCGCGAGGGCCGGTGGGAGTGGAGGGACTTCTAAGCTACAGATGGCAATTGCGCGGTTCGGGACAGATTATCGCGGACTATAATGAGGGTAGAAAATCCTTCACCCATAGGGAATTGTGAAGTGCGCGTAGCTGCGGCTGGCCCGTTGTCGTGAGCGGCAGAACGAGGCGCCGGAGCGCCGGGAACCGACGAGGCTGGGAACAATGAGAAACCTTGGCAACATTGGAAGGGTTGTTATCAAGGTGGGTACAAATGTACTGGCTTCCGGCGACAATATTCCACTTAGAATCAGGATAATCGCGGCAGGATTGGCGGACTTGCGAGCCAGGGGCCTTAGCCCTCTTCTGGTAAGCTCCGGAGCAATCGGATTTGGGGCAATGACCCTGAATTTGGAGGGTCGACCCAAGAAGGTGGAAATGAAACAGGCCTGCGCCGCTCTCGGCCAACCAATACTGATGGAGCATTGGCGCGCGGCGCTTGCAAAACACCGTATCAAGGCGGCCCAGATTCTGCTTAGCAGGGAGAGTTTCAACGATAGACGCTCGTATTTGAATCTACGCAATGTCGTGGAGAGTTTACTAGCCATTGGCGCGGTGCCCATTCTGAACGAGAACGACAGCGTTTCAACCACAGAAATTGGCGACGTGTTTGGCGATAATGATTCTCTTAGCGCCCATGTTGCCAGCAAGTTGGATGCAGGACTACTTGTTCTTCTTACAGACACCGACGCCTTCTATGAGAGCGATCCAAGGATAAATCCAAATGCCCGACCAATGTTGGTTGTCGAACGGATTACAAAGGAAATCAGAGCGGCCGCGGGAAGGTCCGGAAGCGAACACTCCAGCGGGGGGATGGTTACCAAGCTTCAGGCTATTGAAGTGGCCTATAGGGCCGGGTGCAAAACAATCCTCGCCGATGGACGCCAGGATGACATTCTTAATCGCATCTTCGATGGGGAAGATGTGGGTACGCTCTTCCTTGCCGGCCCCAAGATAGGTGCAAAGGCAAGGTGGATACTAGGCGCTAGACCCAAGGGAAATGTCAGTATCGATGGCGGCGCCCTCGAAGCTCTGGGGAAACGCAAGAGTCTTCTGCCGAAGGGGGTTACGGCCGTGGATGGGATCTTTGGCATAGGAGATGTGATTCTCATTGATTCGATTTATCAGGCTCAGAGTTCAATGGCTAGCGAGGAGATTCGGCAGGCTATGGGGCTGCATTCGAGAGAAGTTCGAGCCCTGCTAGGCAGGGGACGGCGGGAAGAGGTGGCACGGGCAGAGGATATCGTAGCTCTGCGAAATTAGTATCCTTTAAAGGTGGAATGCGGTAGACCTGTAAGCGCGAAAATGGCGCTCGGGAAGAATTAGCCCCGTGAAGTTATTATATGCAAAAGATGGAAGGAGGTGCTTCATGAGAAAGAAAATAAATCTGGATAGAAAGCGACTTGCCACGATACGCGGGAAGGGTCTTGTTCTGCATGTCCTGACGGACGAAAAAGAGAGAATTCTGATTCGGGCCGAGTCGGAAGATGGGGGCCGCCGAATTCGAATCAGACTTCACGAAAGCTATCCGGGTGTGATAACCTATTCCCTGGATAAACCAATCGAACCAAAGAAGTCATACCTGAAGCTTGTGAAATAGAATTTTGACAGGCCATCAGACGGTTTTTATCGAAGAGTAGGGGCTAAAATGAAATACACATTTTTGATTCTGCTGGCCTTCATAGCCGGACCTGCCTGGGGGCAGAGCGGCTGGCTAGAAAGCACACATGTTGGAATTGCGGTGGAGGATGTGGAAAATGCCTCAGGCATAGGTTTTGGCGGATATTGGAAAGATTATCGATTCGAAATCAGTGAGACTCATCTTGCTCTGGGCCCCCTCGCATACAATTTCCGAAATTATCCGGAGAATGGGGGTTATATCAACGATCATGAATTGGGTTTGGGCTATCGAATTTATCGCGGCATTTACGCTGGCACCATTTTGCGCTGGAACAGCGAGAAGAACTTGGGATGGAATATTTACACGCTTTTCCGACCCGCAGATTGGTTCTCTTTCGCGTTAAACGCTAATTCGCTCGCTTCCAAGTTGCCTTCTTCGTTGGAGATGGGTGTTGGACTAGACCCATTCACCTTTGATGATTACCTTGCAACTCGGCTGGTTTTCTTTTGATGGATTCTCGTATCGCAATAGCGCTGTCGGACTACGCACTTCGATAATCGACGGATTGAATATCAATGGACACTGGGATTTTCGCTACGGGAATTTCGTTGTCGAGGTGAAGTTCGCCTTGGATCACCTTTTATTTGGCACAGGGGTGCCGATAGCGGGCAGCACTTCCTGGAAGAACCCCACGACGGAAGTTTTTGTATCTCTGAAAAAGCTGCGTTCGCTATCGAAAACTAAGGTGAAACCCAAGTTGATAATCTACGATTTGGCGGAGGTGATTACAGACACGCCAAATCAACCCTCTATATTTGCAAGATTTACAAAATCATTAACGAGTGATGAAAAACTGTCAATCTACGACTTCTTGTCCATATGGATGAATTGTCATCCATGAGCGATGTGGATGCGGTTTTGTTCAGAAATCAGGATTTCGAAACCTCATTCTCGAATCTCCATGAAATTGAAATGGCCATTGGACGGTTAAGGGAATCGGGCAAGAAAATATACTTCTATTCCGACAGCTATACCCCCCTGCAGTACGCATTATCGGCCAGCATTGCGGATGAGATTATTATTAATCCTCACGGACATCTCTCTGTTCAGGGCTTTGCACAAACCAGGTTATACTTCGAAAGCCTGCTTGCCAAATACGGGGTGTCTTTCTATAACTTTCAATCCCATGACTACAAATCTGGTTATAATCCACTATCGAAATCTTCGATGACCGATGCGGAAAGAGAGTCCCTGGAATATGTCTATGAGGCCCTCCAAGACGAGATGAATCGCATGATAATGAAAGGACGAGGGGATAAGCTAAACGAAGAACTCGAGACCATCTATGCAAAAGGATTCTGGATGAGCGCGAACCAAGCCAAGCAAGCAGGACTTGTTGATTCAAAGATGCATACGGATGAGCTTGATGAGATGATAGCGAATAGGTTTCATTTCTTTTTCGCCTCCTCCGATGATTGGATTCCCATGCAACTCGGTTGGGAAGCTACGCTGAGTCCGGCAGTAGCCATCATCTATGCAAATGGGTATATCCATCAGGGGGGGTATAAAAGATGAGACTATTGGCGCGGTTAGCCTGATAAGGGCGATCAGGACGGCACGAAATAATCCTCTTGTAAAGGCGATAGTTCTTAGGGTTAATTCGGGGGAGGCGGCTCCGCCCTGGCATCAAACCTGATAGCGCGTGAGATCGCAGTGTGCGTAGACGGCGAAGGAGGTACCGAGCCAAAACCAGTTGTAATCTCCATTGCGGGGATGGCCGCATCTGGCGGATACCTGATTAGCTCGCCCGGCACGAAGATTTTCGCCACACCCGCCAGTATTAGCGGATCTATCGGAGTAATCTCGATTATGCCCAATCTTTCAGGGCTGCTCGAGCATTTTGAAATTGGCGTGGATACAGTTGCGACAGCGGAATCGGCGGATTTCCCAAATATTTTTCGCCCTTTGGACGAGGTCGAGCTGACCCATATCTCCGACTTGGTGATGGAAGAATACGATGAATTAGTATCGACGGTGGCGGCTGGTAGAAACAGCTCTGAAGAGTCCATAGACGAGGTGGCACAGGGCAGAATCTGGAGCGGAAAGCAGGCACAGGAGAGGAACCTGGTGGATGAGCTTGGAGGCTTGACTGAGGCAGTCGCAGTTGCCAGGGTATTAGAAAAACTCAATGAAAACGCACGCATAATAGAAATAAATCCAGGTGTAAACCATATGCAAAGCATCCTCAGGACGGCATTTGACATCCAACAGAAATCGCCACTGGACACCCTCCCGCAGGACTTAGTGGATATCATTGAGTTCTACAGAATACTGGCAAAATTTGAAGGAGAACACACCCTCTATCTGATGCCCTATGTTCAACAGCCATAAGGGGATGTAACAGGCCATGACTTTTTTGTGCTGGTAATGCTCTTTATGCCTCCACATTGTGGAATCATGCATTTAGCCGGCAAACCTTCTTCGCGCTAAGCTCCCTTTACCACATTGCCTTTTAAACTTATCTTGTTGTTTCGATGAAACATCAAGATAGGAAATAAGGAACGCAGATTTCGTTGTTAAAAGAATTCAAAACACTCAAACCATTTTTGTTCTCATATAAATGGATGTACGTTCTCGGACTCTCATTTCTGGTACTAACCGATGCCGGACAAATTGTTATTCCAAGACTGATGGGCAGATCTATCGACTCAATCGCAATTGACAATGGAGATGACATCGGCTGGTTAACGTTGACAATTGTGGGTTTGGCCATTCTGATTGCGACTGGTCGTTATGGGTGGAGGAGTTATATTCTGGGGGCAGCCAGGCGCATCGAGAATGATTTGCGCAAAAGACTTTACGACAAACTGCTGCTGCTATCCGAAACTTTCTACGGGAAACACAAGGTGGGCGATCTGATGGTTCGAATGACAAACGATGTTCAATCCATCAGGATGGCAACCGGAATGGCTCTGATTGCCTTTGTTGACGGAGTTTTTATGAGTCTGGTTATTCTGGGCGCATTGTTTATCGAATATGGAAGGCTTGGTTTTCTAATTGTAATCCCATTGCCATTCATTACTGTTATGGCTATTTTCTTTGGACGACTTATTGGACCTCTGTTTCTCAGAGTTCAGGAGAATTTCGCAAAAATCAGTGAGCATGTTCGAGAAACTCTAGTTGGCATCAGGGTTCTCAAATCCTTCGCAAAAGAGGAATACGCGCTCAAAACCTTTTCCAGAATAAATGTGAACTACGGACATGCGAACATGTCCCTAATTAGATTTTGGGGTGTCCTTTTCCCGGCGCTGGGCTTTGTCGCGGGACTGACAGTTCTAATGCTTCTCTTTTTCGGAGGTCGGAGAATAATCTATAGACAACTCAGCCCAGGTGATTTTTTGGCGGCGCTTGTCTATTTGGGGATGCTGCTTTGGCCAGCCATGGGGGCTGGTTGGGTAATCAATATGATACAACGAGGTGCTGCTTCGATGAAAAGAATTAATTCGGTGCTCAATGAATTTCCGGATATCGAAGATTTACCCGGGGCTCTCGATGATTCACCCTCAGGATCGCTTGAATTTCGGTCTTTGCAGTTTTCCTATGATAGGCAAGATGCAATACTGCATGACATCAGTTTTGCGATAGGTCAAGGCAACTCCGCCGGCATACTTGGCAGAACAGGTTCAGGAAAAACAACTCTGATCAAGCTGATTTCAAGAATACTTGATCCCCCCCCCGAAAGTATTTTCATAGGAGGACGGGACATACGGGAATTCAAGTTATCCAGTTTAAGGTCTGTTCTTGGAATTGTACCGCAGGATGTTTTCCTGTTTTCTGAAAGCATCAGGAATAACATAGCTTTTGCCAATCCAGATATGACAGAAGAGATGATTAACCAAGCGGTTGATATCGCAGAACTTTCCGCGGATCTCCCTTATTTCCCGGATGCATTGGAAACCGTGGTAGGTGAAAAAGGTGTAACCCTGTCCGGTGGTCAAAAACAGAGGATCGCTATCGCCCGAGCGCTAGTTCGCAACCCGGAAATCCTGGTTCTTGACGATGCACTTTCGGCTGTAGATGCGGATACAGAAGAAAGAATTCTTAAAAAACTCTTCGAGATGCGGCGTAACAAGCTCACCATAATGATATCGCATCGAGTTTCGACGCTATCATACTGTGATAAATGTATTGTACTCGAGGATGGTAGAGTGAGCGCCTCGGGCACCCACGAGGAATTGATCACTGCCGACGGCTTCTACCAGCAAATCGCAGAATTGCAAAGTCTTGAGAGTCTCGAAGAAGGAAACAGGTGAATAATCTGGCAGATGAAGTGAAATACGGCTATTCGCCAAAAACCATGAAGCGTCTGCTTGGTTATCTTAAACCGTATAAATTTGTTTTCGCGTCAACACTGCTTACCCTGATACTTGCGACTGGAGCAGAGCTTTACCTGCCGGTGATTCTTAAGAAAACTCTGGATGAAAATCTCCTACCCCATGAAAACCGGATTACTATCCGCCATGTGCGTGAAACACAGAAGGATGATGGAACTTCGATGTTTGCAAAAGAATTTGCCCGGTCTCTTATGGAAGATGGAGTGGAAATCGCCGACAGCCTCTTTGTAAGTCCCCGGTTACTCTCGGATCTTAGTAAGCAGGATCGCAGTGCTGCGGTGATTGCCGGCTGGCTAGATGCCGATGACTGGTACCTTATCCAAAATCCTGATGATGATGCTCTAAAGATAATAGAAACAAACCCGCATCTGTTTCTCGGTGAAAACCGAAGTTCAAACTATGCTATACGCATCACCGATAGAAATAAGCTTTCCGTAGCAGAACTGCGGATCCTGCGATCGGATGATATAGCGAGATTGAAATCAAGATCATTTCAGTATCTGCTGCTGCTCCTGGGAGTTTTTTTGTTCAGTTTTGTCCAGGTGTATCTGGCATCCTGGATTGGGCAGAAGATAATGGCAGATATTCGCCGGGGACTTCTTGCGCATTTGGTACGGCAGTCCCTTCATTATTTGGGGAGAACTCCGGTAGGCAGTCTTGTGTCGCGAATCGCCAACGATGTCGAAACAATCAACGAGTTTTTTACGAATGTAACAATCTCGTTTATGAAAGATGGGGTGATAATGATAGGTGTATTTGTCGTCCTTTTCTTACTGGATAGCCATTTGGCATTGATTGTCTTAGCCGCCTCGGTGCCAATACTGATACTTTTCGCAGTTTTTCAAAAGAATATGAGAGAGGCTTTCCGTCTTGTCAGGGCAAAAGTGAGTTCCGTTAGTGCATATCTCTCGGAAAAACTGGGAGGTATGTCGACAGTGCAACTCTTTAACGCGCAGAATCGCAGCCGAAGGGAATTTCTGAAGAGGGGCAACAATTTACTCGACGCGGAACTCAGACAAATCAAGATAATGGCGGTATTCCGTCCAATTGTGGATCTTGTGGCATCGAGCGTTGTCGCTCTTATAATCTGGTATTTCGCAGGACTTCACAGCAAAAATCTGATTAGCCTTGGCGTTCTTATCGCATTTATAGAGTTAATCAGAAAATTTTTTAGACCAGTCACGGATATTGCGGAAAAATTCAATATCCTTCAATCAGCCGTAGCTGGAGGTGAAAGAATCTTCGACATGTTAGATACCGTCGAACATATTGAAGATCAAAATGGCTCAACTACAAAGGCAATTGGCGGGCAAATAAAATTTGAGAATGTTCATTTTTCCTATGTTCCTGGCGAACAGGTAATAAGGGGACTAAGCTTCCAAATCCAAACTAGCCAAACAGTAGCGATAGTGGGAGCCACAGGTGCAGGTAAAACCACAATAGCAAATCTTATCACAAGACTTTGGGAGCCCGAAAAGGGACGAATACTCGTGGACGGAAGGGATATACGAGGTATTTCGCTATCTTCACTGCGGCAGATGATTCAGCAGGTGCAGCAGGATGTATTCCTTTTTGCGGGTTCAGTGGCCGACAACATTGATCTTGGACTGAACATGGGCAGGGAGAGAATTATTGAAGCGGCTCGTCTTTCCAGGGCAGATGAGTTCGTAAGGAAATTGCCTGATGGCTATGATACGGAAATATCCGAGGGAGCCGGCAATCTTTCGGCTGGCCAGCGTCAACTCATCGCATTTGCGCGGATCATCGCCCACAATCCAAGGGTAATAATCCTCGACGAGGCAACTGCGAATATCGACACAGAAACGGAAAAGCTCTTACAGGAGGGAGTGACATACCTGCTAAAAAATCGGACAGCCATAATTGTGGCCCATAGACTATCAACTATCAGATTAGTGGATAGGATAATGGTTCTCGGCCACGGGATACTGATTGAAGAGGGTACTCATGAGGAACTGATTCAAAAAAAGGGAGTTTACCATAATTTCTATAGGCTTCAATTCGCAGCGAATGCCTGATATTTATTATGCGACACCGTGTGAGAATTTAAAAAACATGTAATCTAGAAATTCATTGGTCAATCTACAAGCTTTCTTGGTGCTCTTTTCGGATTGGAAGATGTCATTTATTGCAACGATCATCGCCGCTGCTGATGGTCCGGCAAGCTCGGGGTTCATTCCTTTTTTCTGAAAAATACCGGCTATGGAGTTCTGAAGCGTTTGGTGAGTTTTATTTGCTAACTTACTGTATTTGGTACCTGTACTCCCACCGAATAGAACCAGCCACTCAGCAGAATAGTCTTCTTGGAGAGCTTTTATATTGTCAAACAAGTATCCAATCGACGATTCTGGATCATCGGGAGTATTGGCCAGCATTTTTTCCAGCTCAACGGCAAGTTTGTCTACTATGGTACCAAACAATTCATCCTTACCCTTGTAGTAGCGATAGAGATTGCCAACCGACATATCTGCATTCTTTGAGATCGTTCTCATCGATGTCCTTTCGAAACCCGACTTCTGAAACTCTTTTTCGGCGGCTTTCATAATTCTTCTCCTTACTTCTTCCTTTAATACCTGCATCTTAGCCTCCCAGTCCATCCATATCCTTGGTTTTTCTACAATATACAATGAACGGGGCACGCATACAAGCTTAGAGGATAACTTCAACTTGGCGCAAAGTTCACAAAGAGCAAACAGAAACCGCATGCATGGAACCCAAAAATAGACAAGTATCAGGTGCCCATGTGTTTATTTCTGGCAGTCGCTCACTAACATGAGTCAAGTTACCCTTCCCTTTCTTCAAAGTCCCGTGTTTTCGCCCACAGTATCCACAACTGGGAAACAAGAGAAAAACAGCAAACCTCTGAAAAAAACGGTGATTCCAGAAAATCTGCTGCTGGTTAAGCTATTTCCACACAAATTAAGCACTACTGGTCGTATATCTTAAGGTTGCCTATACTCATGGCGGGTTCTGGCTCATGAAAACAGTACTGGTGTTCGGCACATTCGACAATTTACATCCTGGCCATCGGTGGTTTCTAAAAAAGGCTGCCCTGCACGGTAATCGGCTAGTGGCGGTAGTTTCAAGAGACGCGTTTGTCCAAGATGCAAAGGGCTATGCCCCCGCCCAAAGCGAGGCTACAAGAATCACCGAACTCCAGGCTTCCGGACTTGTGGATATGGCAATATTGGCAGACAAAACTATACGGACTTATGGGGTAATTCGAGAAATCAAACCCGATGTGATCTGCCTGGGCCACGATCAGTTATCTCTCCTGAACGATTTACAATTTTGGATTGCGCAATCAGACGAAATTTCACCCGCATTATATGTATTGCCACCGTGGAAGCGGCGCAAATTCAGTTCCACCAGGCGCAGCAGGGTAACAAAGCCCTAGGCTCCCTAAGATGAAGCCCTCGAAGTTCAGGAACAGCACTATTTCTTATTGTCAAGCTTTCGCACCCATCTTAGGCTTAATACCAAATCGCCCGGGGTGGATGGTCCCTGATGCCAATCTCGTAAAAGATCGCGCACATGAACCACTATGATAAACTGATTATCTGTCATATCCCAGGTTCCTTTTATTTTGAAATCTGCTAGCAATGTTCTGACTGTTTCTCGCAGCCTGACGAAGGCTCCCAATTTCCACAAGTTTGTTATCGGAACTCCCCCCTCGAGTTTTACATACCACCCCCCATATGGTTCGATGGCACTGCTCAACCCTAGGCTATAGTGTTTTTTATCCCAGTCAATCCCCAGTTTGATTCGTCGAATCACATCCTTTTCATATTTACTTGAAAAAACATATCTCCAATCGCTGCTCAAAAAGAATCTCCATTCGGAAAAATTCCAGCCAAGTCCAATGCTGCCCTTGTCGGTAAAGCGCCAAGGTTCAGGATAAAACCTCTCTAAACCTCCATTATAACTCGCGGAGAATTGAAATCCCTTCCTGGGTTTAAATTGCAAACCAAACCTGCCACCGGTTGGAATCTCAAGTCTTTTCCCTTCCGCGCTATGAAAGTATGAAGATGAATAAATGCTACGGAAAAAGAAACCCCAGGGGCCATCTGAGGTCTTTATAGACCAACCGATTAAATATCCAACCCGAAGATTTGTTCCTCCGGAAACGATGGCTGTAATTCCTGTATCGGACTTTGAAAAAGAATACCCGAGTCGACTAGAAACAATACCAAGTGAACTTTCAGCGCGTTGCAATTTTTGCGGATACCAACTGTTATCACTAATCGCGGAACGAAGCATAGAGATCACCCCGAGAACCTCTAGGTTCCACGAATCGGTTAGAATCGGCACCAACCAGACAATCCCTCCATCCACATCCTGCCGCCTCTCCCAAACAACGCCCATTCGGAAATCAAAAGGCATTAAAGCAACACCAATTCTCGAGCTTGAATCTGATCGTAAATTGGCCCGATATCGAGTCTTTTCCACAAGCCTTGGGGACGAATCGTGTTTAGGATTTCTTACTTCAGCGGCTAAACCCGCATCCTCCAAATGTCCCATGGAAAAATAGGGTGCGTTAAAACCAAACATAAACATTGAATCGTTATTTTTTGTCAATTTGAAGGTGAGCGCGCCTGAAATTTTTTCTCCCGAATACAGAAATAAACCGCTCCACCGGTAAATACCGTTCACCGTAGTCGAAATTTCGAAGCGTTCGGCGCCCTGCAACCAAAACGCCACGAATAGCAAAAGAACGGACAAGAATAGCTTCATGCAGCGTTTTACTGGCACTTATCGATCGTCGCTTCAATTACAAGACTTGCCTCGATCACTTCACCATGCGAGTATAGAAATGGCTAGCCAACTGATCTGCGTAGTTCTCCTGGATACCATACTGATGAACTTCAGAGGTAATGTCATGATAATACTCACATTGAACTGCGGTAGTTCATCTGTCAAATATCAGGTGTACGATTGGAAAGAGAAATGCATACTGGGTGTTGGCGTAGTAGAGCGAATCACTGAAAAGGTATCGCGACTGGAACACAAACTGGCAAGTCAGGAAGAATATGGAGCGGAAAAAGTTTGCCATAACCACAGGAACGCGATCGCCTGGATTCTGGAAACGCTGATCGACCCTGATAAGGGCTGTTTGGAAGGCACAGATTCTATCAGAGCCGTTGGCCACCGAATGGTGCATGGTGCGGATTTATTTACTAAATCGGTTATTGTCGACAACAACACTCTCACCAAGTTCGAGGCCATTTCTCATCTGGCCCCCTTGCATAATCCTGCCAACATTGCCGGCATTCGCGCCGCACAAAAGATTCTGCCAAGCGTCCCGCACTGTGCCATAGTAGATACCGCCTGGCATCAAACCATGCCCGCAACGAGTTATATGTACGCCCTTCCTTATAATTGGTATGAAAATCACAAGATTCGGCGCTACGGTTTCCATGGGACAAGTTACATCTATACCTCAAAAAGAGCTTCCGTGCTACTTGGGAAGAACCCTCTGAAGACTAATCTGATAATTGCCCATATAGGTAATGGCTCGTCAATATGTGCGGTAAGAGATGGCAGGAGCTATGATACTTCGATGGGTATGACACCCCTGGAAGGACTTATGATGGGAACCAGATCGGGAGATATTGATCCGGCAATAATACCCTTCATGATGATGCGAAATAATATCAGCCCCCGGGACATGGATTCGATTCTGAACAAGAAGAGCGGCGTGTTAGGCATAACTGAAAAAATTATAGACCGCAGGGATGTGCATGCGGGGGTGGAAGGGGGCGAGTGGCGCTGCATACTCGCCCAAAACCTCGAAACATATCGCATTCGAAAATATATCGGAGCGTATTATGCGGCTCTTGGCAATGTCGATGCCGTGGTGTTTACCGCTGGCGTCGGGGAATTGAACCCAGCCTACCGCCTAAAGGCACTGAAGGGGTTAGAAAAATTAGGGATAAAAATAGATGATAGGAAGAATGCAATTTCCAGGACCAAAAATGCAGAAACCTGTATTTCCTCAGACGATTCTCCCATCAAAATTCTGGTAATCCCCACCGACGAGGAGCTGGTAATGACAGAGGATACACAGGCCCTTATCGACGGAACATATGACATACACACCTCGTTCAAATACTCGTTTCAAAATCACGATTACCGAAACAAACTACGAAATTCCGCCCTGGAAGCCGACATAAAAAACAATCCCGAACTTGAGAGCATACTGGCACAATGAAAATCATACCGCCCATTAAACACTATCTTCCCAATATCCTGACGCTTATCAATCTGCTACTCGGCACTCTGGCCACTATGGAAGCTTGGTATGGCAGGTATACACAGGCAGCCACGTATATTTTGGTATGCGCTGTGCTCGACTTATTTGATGGATACGCTGCCAAAATACTCAAGGCATATTCCAACATGGGCAAGCAGCTTGACGTCCTTGCCGACCTGGTGAGTTTCAGTATTGCCCCTGGAGCCATCGCCGCTGGTCTGCTCAAAATAGGCGCCATAAACTACCAATGGCCCTATTCTTTGCTTCCGCTAACCCATCTGCTGCCGCTTCTAATTCCACTCGTTTCCGCCATACGCCTAGCCAGATTCAACGTGAGACAGCATCAGGGAATGTACTTTTGCGGCATGCCTGTTCCGACAAACGCCTTTTCATATGTCGCCCTTGCACTGATACATGCAGATCCGGAAATCGAACAAGTGAGTGTCATAGTTTTGCATCCAATGTTTATTATTGCCCTGATTGCTTTAAACTCGTTTTTGATGCTGGCTCCGCTGCCAATGTTTTCGCTCAAACTGGGAAAACATAATCTGACTTCAAATATATGGCGTTATTTATTTACGGCAATAGGTATTGCTTTGGTAGTATGGGTGCGGGGATTCGGCCTGTTTGTCGTGTTTGTACTCTATATATTGACGTCTATCGGTATGAGCATCAAACTACGGCATATAAACAAGAATGATCTGTAAGTCCTTCTAGCTTCATACATTCACGATGGGATTTATCCATCGCGGAAATGAAATAATACTGATTCCGCTATCTTATTCGCCTCTATGTCCCCTAGCAGGTATCGAATTATCTCAATGGAGAATTCTCCGGCTGTGCCGGCTGCCCGACTGGTAATGAGATTGCCATCCACTACTACACGCCTGCTCTGGAACCGCCCATCGGAAACCTGTTTTTCCATCCCGGGGAAACAGGTGAAACTCCTACCGTAGAGCACGCCGAAAGAACCAAGCGCTAGCGCCGGCGCTGCGCAAATTGCGGCTACAAGCCCCTTGGCCTTCATCACCTCACGGGTTATATATGCCACTTCTCTCGATGCCGCAAGTTTTGCCGCACCGGGCATTCCGCCCGGTAATACTATGCCATCCGGCAAGAACTGCACTTTTTCGACGAGCGTATCGATAGACACCCTAAGTCCATGCGAGCCAACAGGATTCTCTGCATTTACCCCTATTAGCTTTACATCGATACCGGCACGTCTAAGGTAATCGATTGGGGTTATCGCTTCAACTTCTTCAAACCCATCTGCCAGAAAAATTCCTATCTTGGACATGCATCTCTCCCGTATTGTAGATTACCTGAATTTACAATGCTTTGTCATGTGTGGACTATAATACTTTGGGCCGGCTATATTCCAAGGAAGGCTTCGACGGCTCTGTCTGCCAAGGCAGGTAAAGTCAAAAATTTGACGTAAATTCGCTTTGCCTCAATCTAAGGACTAGCGCTGAATTTGCGCAGAAAGTATTATAAGTTACCGGAAACTATCGCCCTTGTATGTGCTCGGCCTGCCCCTTTATTTGCAAGTCTGTCATCTATTTCGGTGGATAGCACGCTGGGCAGCGTTCCAATCATCTTTGGTTTCCGATTCGTAATTCTCGGCCAAAATGCTTTGCATCCTCTTGAATTGATTCTCGTTTTCAATTCTGAATTTCGAAAGTATCGAGGAATCTATGGAATCATAATTCCGGTAACCTTTTTCGTAAGCACATATTGTGTCGCCAAGATAGACGCACAATACAATCAGACGATTCTCGGGATGGCAGTTGTCCGGATAATGGTGGTAACGAATCGTGTCGACAAGAGAGAGTGGGAAATTCCATTTTTCAGCCATCCGCGCACCTATTTCGGCATGGTTGTAGCCCGCTGATAGGTCTTCAAACAAATTCGGGGATATATTCTTTTCGTGGCTAAACTTCCGTATCTTATCCAGAATATTAGGGTGTATCACGGAGAATATGATCTTGCCAATATCATGGAGTATTCCTCCAACATAAACATCGTTGATAATGTCTTTATGGCGCGTAACCTGTCGCGCCATAACAAAGCTGTAATAGGCTACGCGGTGAGAATGATGCCATAGCAAGGGGTGGGTGGGCAGCTTCAGAATTTTGGAGGTGCCATGGCTGAGAAGCATGTTTTTCACGCCTCTTAGGCCCAGCATCTTCACCGCATCACTAATGTTGTCTACTCTATTGGGCAGCATGAAATATGCCGAATTCACGTTTTTCAATAAATCTGCCGTAAGTGCCGGATCAATGCTGATTCTTTTTGCAATATCCCGCAACTCGCTCTTTGGATCGTTAAGCAATCTCTGGACGGCAAGAATGTTTTCGGGGAACTGAGGAAGACTGTCTATTTCATCGACAATCTGCTTAATCAGCATTTCCTGCTGCTCAAACTTAACCCCTCCGATAGGAATCGTTATGCTTGCGTTCGTTATTCCATGCGAACCCTCAATCTCGTAGGTATTTTCATCTAGGCCCATTTTTCGTAGCATCAGCACCAGAATAACAATGCCAAGGCCTGCTCCTTCCGAGTCATCAAGTACCTCCGAAAAGGCATCCTCGAGAGTCTCAAAGGCGCGAGAACGCGCAATTCTATCATACACGCGTACATGCTCTTTGTAGGTTATCTCGGAATTATTTTTGACAGTAATTCGGAAATGCTTATCAGTGGGATGAAAAATAATCTTGATGTACAATCCCTTTTTCTCCTGGCGCTCAACCCAGTACTCATGGTTGTCCATCGTTTCATTCCGAAAATTTATCATTCCCCTTCGATAATCTTCACGATCCTGAATATCGAGATTTTTCTCCTCGAAGTAAACTCTCTTCGTGTTCGCCTTCTTGGCATTTATGGCCAACTCCTTAAGACAGTACGATACATAGTCCCTTAGCTCGTTTTGGCCAAGTTCATCCAGGAAGATGGAGAGAATTTCGTCGATTTGCAGTTCAGTGCTGTGCGGAAATCTATAAGAGGTCATTATCAGAGGCACCGACATACGCACAGATCGCCTGATTTGTTCGATTACCTTCGGATTAGGCATGTATTTTCCCTGTTGAGCTATAATAACATTTTCGGCATCTACTGTTTATCGAATAATAGGTCAATTCTCCTATTGTGAAAGCTTGGCAAGTTCAATCAATCCTCTGCGAACTGCCTCGTTAAAACTACCCGATTCGAATTTGCCATTTCGTTTTTCCCGGCCAGCGTTTTCCCCGGTAAGCAGAGTCATCACCTCATCGATATTATTCGCGGTCCACACATGAAATTTTGATTCCCTAAGCGCCTCGATAACCTTGTCGGAAAGTATGACTGCCTGAGAATCTCTTGCCGGAATAATCACACCCTGCCGTCCTGTCAATCCCTTTGCCACACATACATGAAAAAACCCCTGAACCTTCTCATGTACGCCGCCAATGGACTGAACGATTCCCCGCTGATTGATAGCACCTGTAACAGCCACATCCTGACGCACCGGAACATCGGCAACAGCGGACAAAAGTGCGGCTAGTTCCGAAACCGATGCCGAATCTCCGTCAATTTCATAAGAAGATTGGTCAAACGCAATACTGGCCGTCATCGACAATTGCCGCCTCCTGGCGTATCGATAGCGAAGATAGCCCTCTAGTAGAAACACACCCTTGTCGTGCAATTTGCCGGACAAGCCAACTTCCCGCTCGATATTTATTACGCCTTCCTTGCCAGGTCCAACCGCAGCGGATATTCGCAGGGGGGTTCCGAAGTTATAAATTCCCCTTTCGATTACCGCCAAACCATTAACCACCCCAATTCTACTACCTCTTACGTCAATCAGCAGCGAACCGTCGAGAATCTGTTCGATGAGCTCTTCCTCTGACAGACTTCCCATATACTCTCTCATTGCAATCGCCATCTTAACGATTCCAATATCAATTTTGCTTTTCCCCTTTGTCAAGGCTCCATAATGGGCCTCCCGGATAAGATCGGCAATCAAACTGAAGCGGGTACTAAGGCGATCGCGTTTTTCGGCGAGAAACACACCATAAGAGATAAGTTCGGCAATTCCACCTGAATTTATTGGAAGTAGACTCTCTTTTTTCACTAAGTCTCTGGCAAAAAGAGCATACTCATTCTCGGTTATGGGTTTTCGAGGCATAGACGAACTGAATTCGGCGACAACTTTGAATAGTTTCGAGAAATCATCATCCTGAGAGCAGAGAGATTCATAAATTCGAGCCGAGCCCACCAGTATTACCTTGGTATTGAACTTCACCGGCTTCGGGTTCATCAGTATTGGCAATGGGCCAAGGGGGGTGGATTGAATTTCAGGCGCCGCCAAGCCCGCTTGCAACGCTCTTTTGAAATCCGCCCAGAGTCCTTCTTTGGAAAGAATGTCCTCGGCCTGCAAAATGAGAAAACCGCCGTCCGCTTCCAAAAGTGCGCCGGATTTAATCATCATCAGATTGGTTTTGAGCTCGTTCGAAGCATCGTACTTCGCTTCTATCGCCCCAAAAAGATTTGCCTTGGTGGGATTTGTCTCACGAATTACTGGCAACTTATTGACTCCAAAACGATCGATAACAATGTTTACACCATAGCGGATGTTTAAATCCATATCATCATCTTCTTCCGAATCTTTGGTAATCCATTTGCTATTCTCAATTACATCCTTTTCGAGATTTTTCAGATATGATTTAATAGACTTTTCCTCCCAATTCTCCGATATGGCAGAGCATTCCTCGTTTATCCCCGGACTTATAACCTCCCTCTTGAGTGATATCAAAGCCTCGTCCAACTTCTCTCTAGCAATACGAATTTTCCTGTAAGTTTGTTTCATCGCATCCAGATAGGTGAAATAACGTTTCCGGGTATCTTGCCACATTGATTCTGGAAACTTCCCGGAGGCCACCAGGTTCTGGAGGACTTCAAAGAGGACAATCTCACCATCTAGAAAAGGAGCTATATCCGTTGCTCTATCCTCCCCCGCACCCTTGGTTTGAATAGTTTTAAACCCCCCCGCCTCGAGTTGATTTTCAAATTCGGACAGAATTCTGGTTTCGCTGTTTTCTATCTCGGCTATAAGACTATCTCTTTTCTTCTTGTAAGATTCCGCATCCAGATCGCGGGTAATTCTATCGGTTAGTCTATCCAGCAGAAGGCGAATTTCCTCCTTAAACAGGCGTGCTCGTCCCTCCGGAAAGATTAGGTTAAGAGGCTTATCCGGTTCTTGAAAATTCTGAACGTAGGTTATGTCGCGCAGAGTTCCATTTTTTGTTCTGTTGCGGGAGAGAACATTCATGATAGCCGTATGCCTGCCCGTTCCGGATTCCCCGGCCACGTAAATGTTATAACCCTTGGCCCTTATCGAAATTCCCATCTTAAGGGCCCACATCGCGCGGTTTTGGCCAACCATTGCCCAATGCTTGTCATCCCGCATTTCCCCTAGGGGGTCGTGATGGGGAAGATCGATACTAAGTATGATGTCCTCGAAAGAGAGTTCGCGCGGCAAATTCGACATGGATTTCATTCTACAATTCGAGGCAATTCCTTGAAAGATAGGCCAAGCTCATGAAGAAAGCCGGCAAACCTATCTATTTGCGCACTGAACTTGAAACACTTGGCTATAATTCTATAATTAACCCATGAAACTTGCTGAATTTGACCGCTGGGTCCGAGAACGATTGGAGTTCGGCGAAGTGGATGACGTGGATAACTCTCTAAACGGAGTTCAGGTAGGAGACATGAATGCAGTGCTTGGGAAAATGGCCTTTGCCGTGGATGCATGCCTTGATTCGTTTCAGAGAGCGAAGCAAGAGGGCGTCCAAACTCTGTTTGTCCACCATGGTTTATTCTGGGGGCCCGCCCCGCGGCTAATCGGAGTTCCGGGTGAAAGAGTTCGATTTCTGATGAAAAACGATATCGCTCTCTATGCCTGCCATCTCCCGCTAGACCGACACTCTCTTCTGGGCAATAATGCCCAAATAGCAAGCAGACTGAGTCTAAAAAACGTCGAGCCCTTCGGAGACTATAAGGGGCACAAGATTGGATATATGGGATTGCTCCCCAAGCCACTTGGCATAGAAGACATTGTTGAATGCCTATTCGGAGCCTGGGAGCAGGGTATTAACGTACTGAGATTTGGCCCCTCTGAAATTTGTAGCATTGCCGTGATTTCGGGGGGTGCGCCATATGCGGTTTCCCAGGCTATCAGTGAAAAAGTGGATCTGTACATAACAGGAGATGCCTCCCACAGCATTTATCATGAGTGCCGTGAGGCAGGGATCAACGTACTTTTCGCGGGCCACTACCTAACCGAAATTTTCGGAGTAAGGGCTATGGCCGAATTGGTGACTCGGGAACTGGGCATTGAATCGATTTTTCTCGATATCCCAACCGGGTATTGAACTCTAAATGGAGTTAGGCTTGAAAAAAGGACGCTATTTTATTCTAAGTGCGAGTATAGCATTGATTGACCAGCTAACAAAGCTTCTGGTTGTCAGGACGATTCCATCTTTTACGATTGCCTGGAGCTTTGCGGGAGATTTTTTCCGGTTGGTGCATATCAGGAACACCGGTGCCGCGTTCAGTATGGGAGCTAATATCCCCGGCGTTTATCGAACTGTGATCCTTATTGTCATTCCTCTTATTGTTTTATTGGGGATGGGAATTTATCTCGTGCGCGAAAAGGATATGTCAGAGGGACAGCGATGGGGTTTTGCAGCAATACTTGGAGGCGGCGTAGGCAATTTGATTGATCGTATTTTCCGACCTGAGGGAGTTGTCGATTTTCTTGATTTTAAATTCTTCGGCATCTTCGACCTGGAACGTTGGCCAACCTTCAATATCGCGGATGCAAGCATGGTGGTCGCCTCCATTGTCTTGATTGTTCTGTTGTTTCGACAGGGAACTGGAAGGAAAAGGCTTGAATAAGAAGTTCAACACGGTCTTTTTTTTGATTGGAGCAACAATATTCAATCTGTCAATACTAGTGGTGCTGGGTCTGGGAATTGGAGCGCTGCTGGGTTCGATATATCAGAAGTTTGGTATTAGCTCTCAGGCCATGTCCTTATTAGCGGTAGTACTGATTTTAGCTGGCGCCGGCTTTGGAACCTTTTTCCTTTATTCGAGGTTAGTCAAATGGGCCATTCGGAGATGGAATCTGGATAACTACATCGAACCAGTGTTTCAAAAACGTCATCGGCAAAGTTAGTATCCATCGGACAGCTCCCTGTTGACATCCTTTTTGTGAAGTTCGTTGTAGACGAAGCCTCGATTCTTCAGAGAATCCTTGATGGCCTGTGGAAAGGGGATGCAACGCCAAAAAATGGCGCGGACTCCTTTTTCCAATTTTTGAACACCCTCCGACTCTTTTGTAATCCATAAGAAATAGTTATCGAGAAAACTTCCTCGAACATCTCCTCGCTGCTTGGTTCCGCTAAACCACTGGTAGTAATTGCCGGTAAGGCCTTCCTCCATCCAATAATGAGCAGCCCTTTCTTTTGCAATGTTCCAGCGGAGATCTCCAAGAGCGTAGATAACCGCAGTTTTAATATCCTTAGGATACATTGGAACGGCTATTCGTCCGCGGCTTGTGGCCCGATTGAATTGGTCGAAGGGCTCCCAACAGATTCCTCTATCTCCAAAACAGGGGACAATGATGGTGTGAGGCACGATTCGATGTGATCTCTGCCGAAACGAACGACGAAAAACCCCGGGATCTAACTGCTCCACCTGGCTCATACAATTAATAATGTTTTCGCGGGTTCCGATGAGTGTGATGTTTGATGAAAAAAAGGATTTAATCAGAAATGGTAGATGGTTCCCTCGGCGGCCAACGCACATTTTGGCCAATTGTCTGACACTGTCTAGTTCATTTCCCATTACACTCTCATCGACCTTATCGAGTTCGCCCATCTGTTGAATTTTATCGTCAAGTTTCTCGAATTTATTGTCCGCATCCTTGAACCTCTCGATGTTCAGGTTGATTTCTCTGTCTAGCTTATTGAGTTTGCGAAGAATCTCGTTAATCTGATTGAAGGAGAGTTTTTGCTCCGCGGTATACGGACTTTGCAAATCTGGTATGGTTGGATGCGTATTGTGTCGGGTAATCACACGGATATGAGTCTGTAAATCGGTATTCAGGCTTTTTCGGGCAAGCACCAGCTCGTTGAGCAGCTTCAGGTTAGCTTCCTTAGAACCCATGGCCTTATCGAGCTGTAACCTTGTTTTTGTTTTGACGTTCATCTGACTGAACTTCAACTCGTCGGTTGCCAGTGGGTTTTCTTTTTTACTCAATATTAAAGCAAACCACTCGTCCACATAGTGTATGGGTTCATCATAATTGTTTGTAGCGATAATCCTTGAAAGCATTTGTTGTTGTTCGGTGGAAACAAGTGTTGGGAGGAAATAGGCATAGCGTATTGCCCATCTCTTCTCCTGTGAAGAGTTTTGGAAATGTGTCGAAATACTTCGCAGCAAATCCCACCAAAGGGGAATCAGGCGTTGGCGGAAAACGCCCTTTTCCTGGGGATCCTCTGCCTTGAAAAATTTTTGAAGTAGAGCATGAATTTTTTTGGAGTACTCGCCTTCGCCTTTCAGGACTCTTGAGTAAAAGTCCTTGTCGAAGAAAATGGGATTCGGTTCCTGTTCCCATTTTTCGATTGATGGGAAGGATTGCCTGCCAGAATTTGTATCCTCTCTCTTTGAGGTTAAGTTGTTGGATGTTTCAAGAATTTTGGAGAACTCTGGAGCTGGCGGATCATCGCTATCTAAAAGTGCCGCTATTTCCGGATTGAGCTCTCTTCCATTCACTTGATTTACGCTCATTTATTGATTTTATGGAGGTGAAGGGAGTTGAACCCATGACCTCGTGAATGCCATTCACGCGCTCTAGCCGACTGAGCTACACCCCCCACAAGATGAGGCATAATAACCGCCGCACTCGAAATTTGTCAACAGAATGGACATAGCTATCCACATTTTCGGGTACGAACAAGAAATGATTGAGCAAGTTTATCCTTATTTCCATTTTTGTGAGGCATAACTTGTTTTTGTAGAAGAGCATAAACCCTGCCGAGTCATTTCAGTTTGCCGGTAGCAGGAAAATCCTCATTGTCTACCTATCCGGAATCTAGCCCACTACATATTGCAGCACAATGTAAGAGGTATAAATCGTAAGCAGCCAGACACCCTGCCAGCGGTGAAAGCGTCCGCCAATATCGATCGAAATAAAGATTCGAAAAGATATCAAAATTATAAGCATTGCCGGAAAATGGAACAAAAAGAAATTGCTTGGAATGGCTAGCGGTACGGCGAGAGCCGCCATGCCGATTACAAACAGGATATTCAGTACATCTGCACCAACAATGTTCCCAACAGTTATCTCCGGGTGTCCCTTGCGGATGGCGGCAATCGCTGTGCTCAGTTCTGGGAGAGATGTGCCAAGGGCAACCATGGTTGCCGCTATAACATCGTTCGGCACTTCAAATCGCCTGGCAGTTTCGACTGCAGCAGGAACAAGCAGTCGTGATGCAACAATCACTATAATCAGGCTACCGAAGAATTGTAAGAGGATAATTGGCAGGCGTTTCGATTTTTCGCTTATTTCTACCTCAGAGCTGGTATGAATTCCATTTCGGGACCATATGTAAGTCATTATGAGGTAGATAAAAAGTAGAACCACGAGTAGCAGTCCCATTAGGCGGTTTATTACAGGGCCATCCGGTAGAAAGAAGTATGCAGATGAAGCTAGGACTACAAGTAATACTGCCGAACCAAGCTGCCAACTACTGGTACGGTTTAGCATCCACTTATTTATTGGGGGCGCGGCAAGGATTGCGGTTAATCCAAATATAAGTCCGGTATCGGCGATAATCGAGCCCACACCATTTCCAAGAGCGAGGCCGGAGCTGCCCATGAATGCGGCCATAACTGACACAAAGGCCTCCGGCGCTGTGGTCCCCAGACTGAGTATTGTAGCACCTATTGCAATTTTTGGCAGCTTGGTTTTCAAGGCTAGGTTCACTGTTCCGTCAACTAGCCAGTTGGCGCCTTTGGACAATAGGGCTATAACCAATGCAATTACGGCAAGTAGGGCCCAAAGAGGGAAGTTAGAGAAAATGGAGGCCAGCATATTCTCGTCAATGAGATAGTGCCAAAAAATCATTATGGCATTATAGTAAAAACAGCTCGTCAAAACATATGAAGGGGTATTGATTGAGAACAATAAATTTGCTATATAGCTTATATAACTGCGAAAGTAGCTCAGTGGTAGAGTTCCACCTTGCCAAGGTGGATGTCGCGAGTTCGAATCTCGTCTTTCGCTATCAGGTTGTAATTGCCAACCACGATTTCTGGCGTAAATGCCAAACCCTCAAGGGGGTCGTTTTGGATTTAGAATAATGCTCCCTATTGGTAGATGCAAAACGAAATTGTGGCAAGGCAGGGCGACTTACTGCCTTGCCTGAGAGATACCGGGGGCGATAGGTTTTTCACCCTGGTAGACGCTTTGAGTATTGATACCGTACTATATGAAGTACCTATACTACTTATAACTGGAGGATTTCTATATATGCAAATCAACTATCTAAATGAAATACCTACCAAGCATGGCAGACTTGTTTCCTGGGTGAAGGAATGGGCCGAACTCATGACTCCCGAGGGAGTCTATTGGTGTGATGGCTCGAAGGCAGAATATGAGAGGCTTTCAGACAAATTGGTGAGCGGCGGTTTGGCGACTCGTCTTAACCCTGCAAAACGTCCCAACTGCCTGCTTTTCCGCTCCGACCCCAGCGATGTGGCGCGAGTGGAGACCCGCACCTATGTTGCCTCTGAGAAACAGGAAGATGCGGGACCTCTTAATAACTGGATTGAGCCCGAGGACCTGAAGAAAACGATGCGCGGCTTATACAGGGGTTGTATGAAGGGCCGAATCATGTATGTTATCCCTTTTTCGATGGGTCCCGTAGGTTCTAACATCGCAAAGATCGGTTTTGAAATTACCGATTCCGCCTATGTTGTAATCAACATGCATATAATGGCAAGGGTGACTCCCAAGGTATACGAGGTTCTTGGAACCGATGGTGAGTTCATTCCCTCTGTTCATTCGGTTGGGAAACCCCTAGCCGAAGGCGAAGGGGACAACGGCGTTTGGCCTTGCGCACCCGTTAGGGACAAGTATATAGCGCACTTTCCGGAGACTCGCGAAATATGGTCTTATGGTTCGGGCTATGGTGGCAACGCGCTTTTGGGCAAGAAATGCTTGGCCCTGCGAATTGCCTCTGTGCAGGCCAGAGACGAAGGTTGGATGGCGGAGCACATGCTCATACTGAAGCTTACGAGCCCCAAAGGTGAGAGTAGGCATATTGCTGGAGCATTCCCATCCGCGTGTGGCAAGACGAATCTGGCAATGCTGATTCCCACCATCAAGGATTGGAAGGTGGAAACAGTTGGGGATGATATCGCATGGATGAAATTTGGTACGGATGGGCGTTTGTACGCTATTAATCCCGAATCCGGTTTCTTTGGAGTTGCACCTGGCACTTCAATGGATTCGAATCCCAATGCCATGCACACGATTGCAAAGGATAGTATTTTTACCAATGTGGCCCTTACAGAGGATGGTGATATCTGGTGGGAGGGCATCGGATATGATCCTCCCGGCACTCTTATCGACTGGAAGGGGAATAAGTGGAATGCGGCAACGGCGAAGGAACCGGCAGCGCATCCGAATGCCAGATTCACCGCCAGAGCTGTGAACTGCCCGGCGATTGCAGATAACTGGGAGGATCCCGCCGGCGTACCAATCGATGCGTTTTTATTCGGAGGAAGACGGACTAGCACAATCCCATTGGTGAATCAGGCCACGGATTGGGTTCATGGCACCTTCGTGGGTTCGGCTGCCGGTTCAGAGATTACCGCGGCGGCGCTGGATCTCAAAATGGGAACTGTTCGTCGCGATCCCATGGCAATGCGCCCATTTATCGGCTATCATGTGGCCGATTTTCTCCAGCACTGGCTAAATATTGGCAAAAGAACGAGTACTGACAAGCTGCCGAAGATCTTTTTTGTAAACTGGTTTCGCAAAACCAAGGATGGCAGGTGGCTCTGGCCGGGATTCGGCGATAATAGCAGGGTACTTGAATGGGTTTTCAGGCGCTGCGCCGCTACGGTCGATGCTGTTGAGACAGCAATTGGACTGCTTCCCAGGAAGGAAGATATCAATATCCGCGGGACCAATGTTACAAATGACGATTTGGATGCTCTTCTTTCAGTGGACATTGACGGTTGGAAGGAAGAACTGGTCGCAATTAAGGAAAGCTATAATACTTACGGAGACAGAGTTCCCAAGGAGCTTTTGGACCAGATTGACGCCCTGGAAAAGCGGCTGGGATAGAAGACCCGGCCGCCCCTTAACTCCTAGCCTCCCAGTATTGGAATCAGTGCTAGAAGTATGCCCGCGGCCACGGCCGAGCCTATCACCCCGGCCACGTTTGGCCCCATGGCGTGCATGAGAAGGTAGTTGTTCGGGTTCGCCTTGAGTCCCACCTTGTTCGCCACACGGGCCGCCATTGGCACCGCTGACACGCCAGCCGCTCCAATCAGCGGGTTGATGGGATGCTTGGGCGAAAGCTTGTTCATCAACTTGGCAAGAAGTACGCCCGTCATGGTTCCTATTATGAAGGCCACCAGTCCAAGCACCAATATGAGCAGGGTGGTGCCTTTCAGAAACATATCACCGGACATTTTGGAACCAACCGATAGTCCTAGCATAATTGTGACGGTGTTCATCAGGGCATTTTGAGCGGTATCCGAGAGTCGGTCGGTTACAAGCGATTCCTTTAAAACGTTGCCAAACATAAGCATGCCTATAAGGGGGGTGGCGCTGGGAAGCAGCAGTATGCACAGAAAGAGCAATATTATTGGAAAGAGTATTTTTTCCGCCTTCGTAACATGTCGGAGCTGTTCCATTTTTATTTGTCGTTCTTTTTTAGTTGTAAGAGCTCTCATGATAGGGGGCTGGATTATAGGCACCAGGGCCATGTAGGAATAGGCCGCAACCGCGATTGGACCCAGGTATTTTGGAGCCAGTCGAGCGGAGGTAAAAATAGCCGTAGGACCATCAGCGCCGCCTATTATTCCGATCGAACCTGCTACATGGAGGATTGAATCGGCTAAAATCGTATTGTCCGCCTCTCTAACAAACGAAAATCCCGGAATTCGCTCCAGCAAAACGGCTCCAAAAAGGGCAACAAAAATTCCAAATTGCGCGGCAGCACCCAGAAGCAGCGTTTTTGGATTGGCTAGTAGGGGACCGAAATCTGTCATGGCGCCTACGCCCATAAATATCAACAGGGGGAATAGACCGCTGTCGATGCCCATGTCATAAAACTGCCCGATAAAACCGCCAAATTTCTCTATAACCACCCTACCCTCACCGTCCAATGCCTGAACCGTGTGGCTGGCGATTTCAGCGAAGGGTATATTGGAGAGTACGGCACCAAATCCGATGGGTATCAGCAGAAGAGGTTCAAAACCCCTTTTTATCGCCAACCGTATTAGCAGGAGACCCACTCCTATCATTACCAGGTTGCGCCATCCGCCGGCTTGGAGAAACCCATATATCCCCGTGGTGTGCCAAAGCTCTATCAGGGAATTCGCAAAATTCATTTTCGTTCCTCATAATCAATACGCAAGAGACTGTCTCCAGCCTTTACTTGATCGCCCTGTTTGACCAAGATGGCACCAATAGTGCCGTCGATCGTAGCCGAGACGGGCGTCTCCATTTTCATCGCTTCCAAAACTACCACCTCATCTCCTTCTTTGACTCGATTGCCCAAGGCGACTGAAATTCGCAGTACCAAACCGGGCATTGGAGCCGATACGGTTTTGCCTTCTTCGCCCCCAAAGGAGGCAGTTGGCGCTTTGGCAGAAGGAGCGGGCGATGTGGCAGAGGCATCAATACCATCTTTTATATCAATGTTGTAACTTTGCCCATTTACGTTTGCTACGTTCCCGTCGATTTTAACTCCATAGGAGCGGCCGTTTATAGTGACGGTTACCCCCTTCCTGCCCGCAGGCTTCTTGCGAACGTTCGGTTTGGCCTCGTGTTTGAGAAATTGAATTCCCTTATCGAGGCAGGTTGCGGCAATGAAGATGTTTTCTTCACTGAGATCCGAGATACCGTTGTTGATGAGCATTTTTTTTGCAGCTTCCACACCGAGGGCTGGGTTTTCGTCGTTTATATCCACCACCAGTCGATTGGTGGGCTCCAAGCCCATTTGCTCCCGGGCAATCTTTATCACCTCCGGATGAGGGGCCACGGGTGTTTTCCCAAAATAGCCTAGTACCATCTTCCCATAGCCGTCCGCTATCTTCTTCCAGGGGCCATACACTGTGTTGTTAAATGCCTGCTGGAAATAAAACTGGGAAACAGGGGTAACCGAAGTTCCATATCCACCCTTGATTACGACTTCGCCCATATTCTTGGTGATTTCTTCGTAGCGATCCAGTAAGTTGGTGTCTCGGAGCATCTGCGTATTGGCCGTAAGAGCGCCCCCGGGCATGGGAGAGAGCGGGATTAGTGGTTCGACGGTTCGAGATTCTGGGGGCTTGAAATAGTCCTTCATGCACTCCTTGAATACTTCTTCAGCCTCGTAAACCTTTTTGGCATCTATGCCCAATGTGTATTCCGTGCCGCGCAGAGCATGATACATAACCATAACGTCTGGCTGACAGGTTCCGCCAGAAACAGGCGACATTGACAAATCCACCTGGTCCGCACCCGCCTCCAGTGCGGCCTTGTACTGCAAGATACATATTCCCGCGGTATCATGCGAGTGAAATACTATTTTGATTCCGCCGGGGAGCGTCTTACGGGCCCTTTTTATTGTTTCGTGGACTACCGCGGGCGTAGCGGTGCCAGAGGCATCCTTAAAGCAAACCGAATCATAGGGGATATCGGCGTCCAGAATGCCACGCAGGGTCATTTCGTAGAAATCCGGATCGTGAGCTCCGGTAACTCCCTCGGGAAGGGCCATTAGAGTTACACAAACCTCGTGCTTAAGTCCGGCGTCTACGATGGCCTTCCCAGAATCAATCAGATTGTTTACATCGTTAAGGGCATCAAAGTTTCGAATGGTGCTTATGCCGTGTTTCTTGAACAGCTTTGCATGAAGATTGATGATATCGCGACTCTGGGAGCTGAGTCCCACCACATTGACACCCCTTGCCAGGGTTTGAAGATTTGCCTCATATCCAGCGGCGGCGCGGAACTGATCCATCATTTCAAAGGCATCTTCGTTACTGTAAAAATAAAGGGATTGAAAACGCGCTCCCCCACCAGCCTCAAAGTGCTTAAGCTCGGCCTCGCTTGCCGCTTGAACAGCTGGAATGAAGTCTTTGGTGAAAACTCTTGCTCCAAAGACTGATTGAAATCCATCGCGGAACGCCGTAATCATGAAATTCACTTTTTTCATCCGGTTCTCCAATCAGAATTATTAACGTCCCATGTGGGCCGCTGCTATCGCTATCGCGAGTTCCAATTTACTATTTTGCACCGCGGATGCAGGTTTGATTGTCTCGGGAAAGAATCTCAAAACCGTAACCGACATAAGTCTCATTACAATTACCATGATGGCTAGAAATGCGAAAACCACCAGCATTCCGGTAGCCATGATGATAAGCCCCAGGTTAACCATCCTTACCTCCAAGTTGTGTCTGTGCTTACAGCCACGAAAATTGACAGAAATCGGAACTGTCATGATGATAGTGGAAAAGGTGAGGTCGCATCAATAGACTATCCTCAACGTAGGGTCGTGAGGATGTATCTAGTTCAGAAGAGCCAATCCAGTGAAACATGCACGGACATTTCATGATAAAGCAGGGGGTAGCTTCTTGTCGCATTGGAGGCTGTGAAGCTTTGAAAGATGTATCCGGTATCTATGCCAAGGTTTAAATCCCAGCGGGAGGTCTCCTTGAGGTTATTTGACACCCCCAATGCGGCCATCCCATAGAAACCTCCCTTAGTAGAATCAAGACTCCCTCCCGGTTCGGAACTCCAGATTTCACTGAACTCCTTGCCGCTATTCATAAAATTGTAACCCAGCTTAAGCAGAGCGTATGTCGAAAAATTTTCGATTTTCGTAAGATTGATTCTTGTAGTCGAATAAATTGGGGCGGAACCAAAGACTCCAGTATTCTTCTCGGGCAAGGCCTTGCGCCCAAGCTGCCACTGAAATCCAATGCCGAGCTCAAAAATTTCGTTGAGCATATAATAGGCCTCGAGGCCGGGACTCAGACCGTAGCCTGTATTCATCGGAGTTTTCAGTGTTGTACCACCCCCCCTTATGTGCAAGGCGCCTATAGGTTCCATACCTCCTATTGTTCTAATGCGTATATTCCGTTCCCGTCCAAAAGCCGATATGAGAGAGCACGATAGAATTGCAAGCGCCACGATTCGATAAGCAATCAGTTTCATATCTTTAACTGTTCTTAATATATAATTGTACTTGCATCCTGTCATAAGAGTCGTAGCAAGGATATTGGTTAATAAACGCTATTTCATTGTTTTTACGGCTAAAAACAAAATATTCGGGTGAAACACCGAAAAAGGCACTAGAATTGATAGTTAGGGACTAAGATGAGAAGATCGGAGAATCTGAGTCATATTCTAAATAGTTGGCCCTACGACGCAAAGAACAATGTACGTTTCATCAGAAATGGAAATGGATCCGAGTTAATGCAGATTCGACTACCCCTGGGAATCGAGCAATACAATCTGAATGGTCGTCCTGACGGACAGAAACCCGAAGGTGGAAATAATTTCCTTGAAATTTATCAGAGAAGAGAGAAGGCGACCAAGGAATCGGGAGAAATTCTTGTTCTCGGTGATGAGGATTTTCGAGCTTTGCGGGAAGAGAGTCTGCTTTATTATTATCGCTATCTTATACTCTTTCAATTGGGCTATTATCGCCGCGTCGTTCGCGATACCGATCATAACCTGAAAATCTGCCTCATAGTCGATCGGTACTATCAAAGTGACGGGGGGAAAGAATTGCTGCAATACAGACCCTATATTCATCGCATTAACGCAGTCTCCAGCGCCATGATCTGTCTGGAAGAGAATAGAGAGGATAGAGCGATTGAGGCACTTAAAAGAGGGATCACCGATATCGAAGACCTAAGAAGCATCGACTCCCAGGTATTCGAATTCGAGAAGTCCCGTTCTATCCGCTTATTGGTAGATGTGATTCGCCAAGTTCGAACAATTTATACTAGGGTTGGCAAAAAGGCATTTAGGGAAAGCTTGGCCGAGGAGCTTGGCAGAGCCATTGCAACCGAGGATTACGAGAGGGCCGCATTAATTCGCGACCAACTCAAGCATTTCAAGTAAGTAGTGCCACTTGGGTAAAGGCGAGAGCCTAACGGTCCCATAAACTGGAGCGTCTATTTCAGCTCTGGATTGTCGATAAAAAAGCTCTCGATCTTATCCAAATCACTCTTACCGAGCCTTAGATTTTCAGCCGCTATAACAGCGGTTTGCTCGGGGCGACGCATGCCAACTATTGTTGCGCTTACGCCTGGATTTTTAAGAACCCAGGCCACGGCAACTTCGCCCGCGCTTCTTCCGTACTGATTTGCGATATCCGTGAGAATATCAACCAGTGCAAGTTTTTTGGTAAATCGCGGTTCGCTCAGAAAATCGCCTTTTTTCTTGCGCCAATCGTCCTCTGGCAGAGTTGCTATTCTTTCCCGTGTCATCTTCCCGCTTAGCATTCCGGAGGCCATCGGCGAATAAGAAATGACACCTATGTTCTGTTTTCTGCAGTAAGGAAGGATATCTACTTCGACACTTCTTGAGAGCAGAGAATAATTGGGCTGAAGAGTTTCCACTGGGGCGATGGCTTCCATTCTTTCGAGTTGTGAAGTTGAGAAATTTGAAACACCGATATGCCGAACTTTTTTGACGCGTTTGAGATTGGCCATTGTTTCCCAGGCTCTTTCTATACCCTCGTTCGGACTGGGCCAGTGAATTTGGTACAAATCAATAACGTCAACCCCTAGACGTCGCAGACTCATATCGATTTCTTTTTGAATGGAGGCGGGAGATAAATCGCTATATACGCTGTGGGAACCCTTCTTCCAGATCAATCCGCACTTGGTAAAAACAAGGGGTTTATCAGCTGCTGGAATTTCCTTCAAAAAACTACCGATTACGCTCTCGGAATGTCCCAGTCCATAGGCGGGGGCGGTATCAATCCAATTGACCCCCCTCTCAAGGGCTCTCCTGATTGTGGCGACTGACTCCTTGTCATCCTGTTCACCCCAGCTGTATTCCCACGAACACGAACCTCCGATGGCCCATGCACCGAGTCCAATGACACTGATTTCCAGGCTGCTTCGGCCCAGTGTAACTCTCTTCATACTCAAAAATACCCTCTTTTTTATTCACGAATAGATTCTAAGCCGATACACTTCTCATTTTGGAGCGAAGAATTTTTCCAACCTTCTCGATTGGATGAGTTTGAATAGCCTCGTTAATCGCAATGAGCTCCAGGTCGTCGAAATTTCTGTCTGTCGGGTAGGGATTTCCGAGGTCAGAATCAGCTAGTTCATTCATAAAATCACTTAGCAAGGGCATGCATGCACTTGCAAACAGATAGCTTCCATACTCGGCAGTATCGGAGATAACTCTATTCATTTCATAGAGCTTATTTCGGCTGATTAGATTTGCGATAAGGGGCACCTCATGCAGCGATTCGTAATAGGCGGATTCGGCTTTGATTCCACTTTCTATCATCACCTCGAAGGCAAGTTCAACACCGGCCTTTACCATGGCAACCATGGCGATGCCGTTTTCAAAGTAAAATTGAATCGGAAATCGCTTCGTGGATGCGGCCCTTTCAAAGGCTGTTGCGCCGGTCTCCTTGCGCCATGAGAGCAGTTGACGATCGTCATCCTTCCAGTCCTTCATCATAGTCTCTGAGAATTTTGCGGAAAGAATGTCGTCCATGTGCCTGTGGTACAGTGGTTTTAGAATACTCTTTAGCCAACCGGCAAGCTCATTGGCCCGAATTTTTGCGGGGTTCGAGAGTCTATTCATCATATGTGTAATGCCGCCACACTTTAGAGCCTCGGCAATCGCCTCCCAGCCGAACTGCACAAGGGAAGCCGCCCAGGTTGCATCGACACCCTGTGCGATCATTCTGTCATAACAGAGCAGGGAGCCGCTTTGCAGCATTCCACAGAGGATTGTTTGCTCGCCCATCAAATCAGACTTCACCTCGGCTGCGAAGGAGGATGCCAGTACTCCAGCCCTGTTAGATCCAAGGGCAACGGCATATGCTTTCGCAATCTCCCAACCTCTTCCTTCGGAGTCATTGGCATGATGTACAGCTATCAATGTCGGCACGCCAAAACCACGTTCGAATTCCTTCCTCAGTTCGGAACCCGGAGACTTGGGAGCTATCATCACCACAGTGATATCCTCGCGAATTTGCATGCCTTCTTCGACGATATTGAACCCGTGAGAATATCCAATGGCCGATTTTTCCTTCATAAGGGGCAGGATATTCGAGATAACTCTGCTGTGCTGCTTATCGGGTATCAGATTCATAAGCAAATCCGCCCGGGGTATCAGTTTCTCAAAGGTATCGACAGTGAATCCGTGCTTGGTTGCATTGCGCCAGGACTGTCTCTTGTCGGAAATAGCCTGTGCTCTTAGGGCGTAACTTACGTCAAGACCGCTGTCGCGCAAATTCAGACCCTGATTCAGTCCCTGGGCACCGCATCCCAGAATAACAATTCTCAAACCCCTAAGGGCGTCTGTCCCATGAAACTCGCCTGTTTCCATAAACTGGCAAGTACTCAGCTGTTCAACCTTCTCTCGAAACGGAAGGGAATTAAAGTAATTCATAAAAGAACTCCATGTGCAGGTTAAACTCTGTTACAGCTCTGGTCAATAGTGCGCGGCTACACTTAACGCCAAGCCGCAATCGAGGCAATCAGAGCTCGGTTCTATGAGAAGATGCGAATACCTAGATACCTTGAACAGCCCCTGAATATGGTTTGTCGACGAACACTCGCGGAACGCGTGGGCTGATACCGCAAGTAATCTCATACGAAATTGTTCCAATCAGGGCGGCAAGCTCAGCCGCGTCGGGTCCCTGTGGTCCGAATAAGACTGCCTCGTCGCCTGGCCGCGCGTTGGTTCCCGATCCCAAATCCACCATCATCTGATCCATGCATACCGTACCCACAACCGGGTAACGCTTTCCTGAAATTGACACCTCCGAGCGATTCGAGCATAGGCGCGGATAACCATCCGCGTAACCCACCGGGAGAGTTGCAATCCAGGTGTCTTTCGGCGCCTTCCAGGTTCTCCCATAGGAGACGCAAGTTCCGCGGGATACCTTCTTCATGGCTGTTATTCTTGTTACGAATTCCATAATCGGAGTCGGAAGCGTTCTTTCGTCGGGGGCCATGCCATAACCATAGAGGAAGATACCGGGGCGTACCATATCAAAACTCGTCTTAGGGCCCATGGCGATTCCGCCGGAATTACTTGCGTGAATCGACCCCGGATTTATTCCTGTTTCCTTTAGCTTGTCGGTCACTTTTCGAAGACATGAAATCTGCGACTCCGTGAAGGCTATATCCTCGGGATCGTCTGAATCCGCTGAAGGGAAATGCGTGGCCGTGCCCGCCAGAAAGAGGCGGGGATTATCGGAAATTCTCTTGGCCAGGGTTGGGGCCTCGCTTGGTTGACATCCAACCCGTCCCATCCCCGTATCTATTTTCAGATGAACCGCCAGTTTTCCGGGGCAGAGGCTTACGGGATGTCGTCCCATGTATTTGAACCTGTCTATCCAATTTGTAGGTTTTTCGCCGGCAGAATTCATGACCAGATTTTTTTCGAATAAGGAAAGATACGTCGCATCGGTAATCACAGGCTCAAGCCGGGCAGCGATTGTCAGTGGAATTTCATCTTCCACCGTTGGTCCAAGAAGCAGGATTCTCCCCGCGTCCCCTCCCTCCCTCAGTTCAATTCCCTCAAACGGCGAAGACACCCCAAGTACCTCGACACCAGCTTGTCTGAGTGTTTCGGCGACAGGCAGAACCCCGTGCCCATATGCGTTCGCCTTCACCGCCGCACAGATGGCAACCCCCTTCGGAATGATCCTTCTGAGATTCGCCAGATTTTTTCTGAGCGTGTCAAGGTAGATACGAACCCTGGTCGCGCGGATAGGTTCTCCCATTAAACCAGTCCGCAGGTAGCCACCATAACCGCCTTAGCGGTGTGTATACGATTTTCTGCCTGATCGAAGACAACCGAATGTCTGCTCCTAAACACGGAATCGGTAACTTCCATCGCATCCAGCTGGAATGCTTCTTTCATCTTTACGCCTATTTGTGTTTCACCGTCGTGGAAGGCTGGTAGACAGTGCATGAAAAGCACATCCGGGTTTTCGGTTTTTTTTATCAGGCTATCATTCACCTGATAGGGTTTTAGCAGAGAAATTCGTTCGGGCAATTCTTCTTCCTCGCCCAAAGATGCCCACACATCGGTGTAAATACAGTCGACGCCGACGAGTCTGGAAACATCATCGGATATTTCTATACGTGACCTGCTTTCTTCGGCCAATTGCCTCGCCGTCTTTAGTATCCCCTTCTCCGGGAATAGGGAGGGAGGCCCGATGGCACAAAAATCCATCCCCGTTTTCGCCGCTCCAATCATAAGGGAATTGCACACATTGTTTCGGGCATCGCCTACATAGCACAGTTTCATTCTGTTAAAGGGCCTCTGTAAATGCTCGGAAAGGGTTAGCAAATCGGCTAAAGCCTGAGTGGGATGGAAGCTATCTGTCAATCCGTTCCATACAGGCACTCCGGAATGACGCGCCAAAATTTCCACGGTTGTCTGACTATATCCGCGGAACTCGATGCCATCGTAAAACCTGCCCAGCACCTTCGCCGTATCCTCTACGGACTCCTTCACCCCCATTTGGCTATTGGTAAGAAATGTAACCCTTCCTCCTTCGTCGAAGGCGGCCACTTCAAAGGCGCAGCGGGTGCGTGTGGAAGTTTTCTCGAAGATAAGGACAATGTTCTTGTTCTCCAGGGCGCATCCAATAACACCCGAGCTCTTCTTTGCCTTGAGATTGCGTGAGAGATCGATAAGATATTCTATTTCCATTTTTGTGAAGTCGAGCAGGGTTAACAAGCTTTTTCCTCTTAAGTTGATGGGCATGCAATCATCTCCATAGGCACCGATAGTAGCTTCGAGTATTGAATTAGACAAGCAGAAAAAAGGATCGCAGCGCCAAGCCAACCTGCCTTAGGGCTTGATTCACTCGGAACTATAGTGGTATAATAATTGCGTGAAAGTCAGAATCAGAAAATTTTTCGCATTCCTGCTAATTGTAATAGTACTTTTCATTGTTACTACGATTTCGGTTTTGTTGCTGGTTCCGCTAATTGAAGAGTCGGGAAGGTCTCTTCTAATCTCGGGCCTGATTTGCGGAGGGATTGTGGCGACTTTGAGTTTGCCGATTTTCATGTGGATTACATTCAGGTATGCAACCCCGAAAGAATATCAGGCCTTTGTTCTAGAGGAGATAACTCTGGGCGAGACCGAAATAAATCAGGCCCTTGACAACTGGGCCTATGTCAAACACCGAATGAGAATGGAGGATAAGGCGACATTTCTGGAAAATGAAAATGGTGCTGTTAGCTGCCGAATCACGGTTAGAAAGGACTGAGTTCCGGTCGGACACCATGCGGGATGAGGGGTTATCAGGTATCTCCGTTGCTTTTGTACCTTCGGTAGAAATCGGCATAGCTGCCGGGCGATAGCGCTTTCGAAAACAAAAAACCCTGAAAGGTTGAAATGCCAAGCTCCATCAGTAGCTCGAGTTGCTCTATCGTTTCCACTCCTTCGGCGATATTTGTCATCCCCAATTCCTGGGTTATAGCGATAAGAGCCTTGACAATGGCGCAGCTTTGTGTGCTTGTAGTCAAATTGCCAATAAAGCTTCTATCGATTTTGACGGCATCTACCGGCAATTGACTGAGATAGTTGATGGATGAGAAACCGGTTCCAAAATCGTCTAGCGCCACATTGATTCCCAAGTCCTTAAGGCGCTTGATTTTTCTAGTTGCATCATGCGGGTCCTCCAAGAAGCTGTTTTCAGTAATCTCTACTTGGAGCTTCTCTGGGTCAATCTTTCTTTGCTTGATAATTCTTTGAATTGAGTCGATTAAATCGTCGTTGTGAAATTGCCTGGGAGAAGCATTGATCGCCAGTTTGGAGTCGATTTGCTGCCATTTCCATGTTTCGATTTCCATGGCCGCCGTGTAGAGTACCCACTTCCCTATTACAGTGATAATACCGGTTTCTTCCGCAATTGGTATGAAGACGTCTGGAAGGACGTTTCCGTCGATCGGATGACGCCACCTAATCAATGCCTCGGCATCGACATTTTCGATGATTGGCTCATTTTTTTCTATTCGATTTACGCTTACTATGGGTTGTAGAATCAGGTATAGCTGTCTGTTAATTGCATCCACCGTGTTTCTTTCAAGCGCCTGAATCATTGAGTTTCGGGTATTCATTACCTTAAGAGCGTTTTCTAACATCCTTGGTTCAAATAATGCATAGTTCCTGTTTTTTTTTCTGGCCTCCGAGAGTGCGATATCGGCATTGTTAAGCAATTCGCTTCTGTTATAACCATCTTTCGGATACAGGGCCGCGCCAATAGCGCAATCGACTTCGATATGCTGACCAGCAAAGATATGTGGTTTCGAAACCTGTCGGTTGATTTTTTCGAGAAACGATGAAAGCTCCGCTACCGAGCTGATCCTGAAAATGTGAAGCAGAAATTCATCATTCCGGATGTGATAGATTGATCCACCTTCGCCGACACATTCCTTTAGCCGCAATCTTGTCTGATAGATTAACCAGTTGCTGATGCTCGTTTTCTGTAATTTGAAAATAGATAGTATATTGAAATTGTTATCCAACTTTAGAAGAATAATGGCGCCCGATTCAGAATTCCTTTTGCCGGAATCAAGAAAGTTCATAAGGTTCAGTTCCAACAAGTTCTGGTTGGGCAGACCACTTGTGGGATTGAAGTTGGCTCGATTGAATATTTCTTTGCTTCTGTCGTTCCGACTGTCGGCAGGACTAATCAGATTCTCTATCCGCGCAACTAATTCTCTCTGCTGACTGCGTAATGCCTCTACTTCGCTTAAGGCGAATTCCAGTTCTTTTCGCATTTTTTCAGATTTTTCGCCGTTCACAGAATGCCTGATTAGTTTTGATGTTAACATTGCTACTGATATCCTACTTCATATTGCATACAAACAAGTTTATTTTTTAAGATACTCGCGAATTTATGGGTAGTTCGAAGAATTTGCATGACGCAAAGAGGATTATATGGGGCCACAGAGGGAGGATCCTTACCGCGCCGGAAAACACCCTAATGGCGTTTAGTCAATCCCTGCAGGTCGGAGATACTGAAATTGAGTTCGACATTACCCTTAGCGAGGATTGCGAACCAATAATTATTCATGACAGCACACTTAAGAGAACTACTAACGGACAGAGCGGAGTGTTGAATCACACCTATGAGCAATTGAGGGAGCTGGATGCCGGTTCTTGGTTTGATCCGCGTTTTTCAGGAGAAAGGCTGCCAAGACTTTGCGATGTTCTGGAGGAGTTACGCGGGCGTGTTTACCTCAAAATGGGAAATAAACTCTCCGCCTGGTGACGGGGGCTATCAAAGGAAAAGAGAATAGAAGTCAAGCTGATGGAAAGCATAGAGCATTTCGGCATTGTGGATCCGGTGTTAATCTCCAGTTTTAACTGGCACTTCCTGTCGAGAGTGCGCTTCCTAAATCGAAACATCGCCATTGGGGTCTTGGCTAGGCGAGGATGGAATTCTCACATTGTCGCCTCCTTCACGAAGAAATTTTCCGCCTTCTCCATACATCCGAATGTTGAGATCTCGCTAATGGGATGCCGATGCCCTACAGGCAATTTCCGGGGAAGATATCCCCGACTAGTGACGAAGATACGGCGACACAGCTATTGGGAATAGGAGCAGACGGTTTTTTTGCCGACCTCCCCTTGAAAAGCGATCTTGCTAAATAGCATTCAGGCAGCATTTATCCCATTGACACAGTCCTTGCTTTTTTTGGTTTTTTCGACATCTTACACCAAGAAAATCGAAAGAACTTGACAAGGATATCGAAATGATTACTAATTAAATTTGAAATAAATCAGATGTTTACTCTGTCAATATGGAGTCAAATCTGATATAATTCAGCTTTGAATCGGTTGTTATCTAAACTGTGAGTAAGATATGGTGAAACTGATTAACAAAAGGCTCAGCAATTTTACGAAGGGGTGCAGCATGAAAATTGGTAAAGCGTGGATTCTGATTTCATTTTTAGCACTGGCCGCCTGCGTCACTGATACCAAAATATCGGAAGAAGTTCAGGCCGCCAAGCTAGCCGCTGATACAGCGAGAGATGAGGCCATGGAGGCTAAGGCCCCAAGGGCTGCCGAGGCCGAATTTGTTGCCGCTCAGGTCGTCTACGATGAGGCCGAGAAGTCTCTCAATTCAGGTTCAGAGGCTGAGGCGATCGCAAATTTCAACGATGCCGCCAGTGAATTCCTGAAGGCCGCTGGAATAGCTCGAGAAGCCAAGACGGAGGCCGAAAAGGCCATTAGCGAGGCAGATAGGGCAATCGCCAGATCGGAGCAGATTGTCGAAGATGCCATTAGATCTGTAACGGAGGGACAATAATGTTTAAGAAACTGCTCTTTTGCGCCGGATTGATATCGGCAGCGACGCTCTTGTGGTCTCAATCATTACAGGACAACGAGTTTTACGTAAAAATGGTTGAACTTAGGGATTTGAGCCGCGAAGCATTCGAAGAAGGTGATTATGACGAGGCAAAAAGACTGGCTCTAGAGTCACAAGAGTACAGTGAACGCTCCGAGGCCTGGATTCAGGAAATGCTAGATGCATTCCGTGCTCGCGCCGGACTGAACCAGTTAAAAAACCTGCTGGATCAGGTTGCCAGATTGGGCGCGGAAGCCAAGTATCCAAATGTTTTTGCGGAAGGTACGAACTACTATAACAAGGCCTACGATGAATTCCATAACGATGGGAACTATGTCCAGAGTTTCGCAACCTCCAGAAGTGGCATGGAGATACTATCTAGAATTATAGCCATGGCCGATGCAGGAGCGCCTGCCTACTATGTTGTCAGATTGCTTCCGGGCAACACAGACTGTCTCTGGAATATAGCGGGATACAATTTTATCTACAACGATCCCCTGAAATGGCGTGAGATTTACGATGCGAACAAGGAGGCCTTGCCCGAAACGGAGAACCCCCATCTCATTCTTCCGGGAATGGTCCTGGAAATCCCGTCGACGACAGGCGAGATCCGTTCCGGTACCTGGCAGGATGGGGTTATCAAGTAGTATTATTCACCCTCATGCACTGTGAGAGGTGAATAGCTACGAAAATTGCTTTCGCTGCCCGGGTCCACTTGCTTCGCGACCTCGCTAGTGGGGTTGGGCTTGGGCAGACGCCGCCCTTCCTCCTCTGCCAGCATTGGTTTCATCTACCGAGTCAGAGGCATCTCCCCTCAGAGATTGTACAGGCGCGATTGGCAGTCGACAGCATTCCTCCCTTATTCATAAGATTGGCTGGAGAAATTTCGGTTTACCTGCGTTCTCTCATCTCCATGTGAGAGTTAAACAGGCTCTGGCGTTTATTTTCGCTATATCAGCAGTAGACGTATTACGCCCTTGTATTGATGTGGGGTGTTGCAAGCGAATACTAACTGTGATATCCTTACACTGATGGATTCTAGCGAAGAGCAGCGTAACTCTTCCTTTCACCCCGCTAAGCATCGCCATATCCGACACCTTCTTGCAAATGAGGGCTAAATTTTTGTTATTCCTCGCAGTGTGGTCTCTCCTCCTTCTAGCCCCACAGCTTCTGCTCCACTTTGCATTCCAGATATCCATAATGGAGTCAGCGGAAAATTTTAGTGAAATATTTGATTTCGATTCTCAAATAGCGAAGCAGAATTCCGTAGCTATGATGGATGGCTTCATAGCAAAAATATTGCTGATGGTATTTATAAGCTTCTTCGTCTATGTATATCTGTATTCAGTACTTGGTGATGTCATCGCCAGGTTCAGAAAGAAATCGCCGCCCAGGATTGCGCAGAGTCTTACTTGAGGGTTTAGGGTGCTATGTGGGTATGCTGAAAGTGTGTTTAACCAGTTTCGGCCGAATAATCCTCAAACCCTTGATAATTATAATCTTGGGCACAGTGGCAGCTATAATCCTGCAGGTAGTGTTTGGAATGACGATGGATCCATTTATTACTATACTTATTGTATTGGCTTATGGAGTGACTGTCATTGTCTCATTTGTTTTGCTTATAATAAACCAACTGCGCTACGTCCTTGCCCCATTTGTCTATTTGGCATTGGGAATCGCCTGGCGACCTGTTCTCGCAGCCTCCAGAAGCTATTACCAGACTCATCGGCTAGTGGTATTGATCTTATTTGGATTTGTGATTCTTGTAAACCTCGCAGTTTTATTCCTCTTCATCTATGCTCTTCCCAATTTGGGTGTCTCCATGGAGCTAGCGAATATCGTATCTGTAGTAATTCAAAGCATCGTGAATTTTTTCATGGTCGGGGTACTGATAAATTTTGGCATGAACAACTTCATTCCAGGCAACCCCGTAATCGAAGAGAAATAGGGGGTGATTCTTGGCAAGTGGAAACCGCCTTACGGAAAATGCCGAAGGAGTAGAGGGCCAGCCTTTGCGAAAATCTAGATTCTGCTGCTTCTGGTTTCATCTATTGCGCGAAGGATTTCCGGTAGTAACTGCTTCTTGCGAGAGAGGATGCCCGGAAGGTTGAACACGCCAGCCGGAGTTATTTCGTAAGGCAGAGACTCCACAATGCCTTCTAGCCCCCGGAATATAAGCAAGCTGTCCTCGCTCGTTATATTGGTGATAAGAAGCATAATGCCATCTAGGGCCTTGTCCTCCTTAACCGTGGTTAGCGCCTTGTTCAATGGAGGAATCACGGCCTCAAGTCCGGAGAATGTCTGCACCTCCACCTGGCCGATCCCGAAGCGGATACTGCCGGCATCGTAGGATTTGAAATCGCCCGACACTACTTCCAAGGGGTTCATATCCACAAGTCTTGGGCCGGAGGAAAACATCTTATTACCCCAATCCTGCCAATTGACACCACTGTAACGCGCCAGGGCCTCCACGGCGTTACGGTCGTCGGCAGTAGTGGTTGGGGATTTCAGCAGCACCGTGTCAGAGAGTATTGCTGAAAGCATCAGTTTGGCAATATCGATGGGTATCGCGATTCCATACTGCCTGTATAGCTCCCTGATTATCGTGCAGGTACAGCCCACCGGCCGCGTATACAGGCTAAAGGGTTCCTGCGACATTAGAGAACCAACCCTATGATGATCTATAATCTCCAGGATTTCAGCATCTCTTGCGCCAGGTATGCTCTGATCAACCTCATTGTGATCAACCAAAATCAACTTCTTGCGGGGTCTGTCCAAAAAGGAACCGCGGGAAACTATGCCGGTGAATTGCCTGTTATTGAATACGGGTAAACCACGAAGTCCTGATTCGGCAAGAGTTTTTTTCGCATTGTCATACTCCTCGCTCTCATCGAGAGTTTCCGAACTCTTCTCGATAATTTCTGCTATTGGCGTGCTAAAGCGCAGCAGACGGATTGTTTCGGCGGTATCCAGATCCGAAAGATATACCGAACCCCCATAGACAGAAAAATCAATACCCCTTTCCTCAATTTCCTCTTGGCTCGTGCCAGTCAGGATTAGAGCGGGAAAATCATTACTTATAGCGTACTCAACCAGATTTTTTCGCAAACCCACGACTAAAAGCGGAAGCTGATCTTTAAGTTCGGATATGCTTTGAATATCGCGTTCAAACGGCATGGCTCCTATCATTATCGGAGCCGGAAATTCCTCACATCTGCCACGTATAAACATCTTCCCGGGCAAAACTTTGGATAGGTTGTCGATGCGGAAATGGTAACTGGGCCGTGCCCCAATAGTTTCCCTGATTAAAAAATGACTGACTTCAACGCTGCTGATAGTTCCCTTGTATTCCTCGTTGGCGTCGAAAACCGGCAACAGCGACAGGCCGGTTTCGTCGAGTGCGGCAATTGCAGCCTGCAGTGGATCCGTGCATCCGAGCCGGGGAACATCCCTGGTTAGCACATTGGAAACGCGGGTTTTCACGTCTTTCAAGTATATGGGGGGATTAAGATTCAGTTTCTCGAAAATCATCCTTGTTTGGGTATTCATATTGCCGCAGCGAACCGCCACATACTGGTTCCCCGAGTCCACATGCCTTTTAAGGTGGGAATACACGTAGGCCGAGGCGATGGAGTCGAAATCCGGATTGCGATGTCCAGTAATGTAAATAGTACCCATGGCCTATCATAACCCATGGACTTCGCGCTGGGGTAGGTAGAAAAACATCCGATCGAGACTGAAGTTGGAATTCAGAGGCGGCAGCTGCCAGATAGGAAAGAGGGTTTCTGATACTAGTAAGTGAAAGTCAATTTACCGGCAGTCGGACTCGAACCGACACGTCCTTGCGGACAACAGATTTTGAGTCTGTCATGTCTACCAATTTCATCACGCCGGCAGGCTTTAAGACAAAAATTGTAGAGCGAATTGAATCAGGGGGTCAATGCCGAGTCGCAAAGCTTACCCGGGATTTATCCGGCCTGTTCCAGTCGTCATTGGCATCCGAGTGTGCACACCAACCGATAACGCCGCTATCCGATGCGTACAGGTATGGGAAAACTTCCCTAGTGTTCCCTGGCTCTGTAGCGACGGACGCCGAGGGCCTTCTTTTCCTGTAGAAATTTTTCTTCGGCCCTAAGTCGCGCAGTATTCGCCAGATATTTTTGAGCCCTAAATGGCTGTTGGTTTTCGTTGGGTCTGCACCGCTCCCAGGAGCCATTCTGCCGCAGTTCCCAGGATTTCGTGTTGTCCCTGAAATAACTTTCGAGTATGGAACGAACTCGTCTCTTATGCGCTTGGTTTTCTATCGGAAAAAGTACTTCAATTCTGCTATTGAGATTTCGGGGCATCCAATCCGAACTCGAAAGAAAAACCCTTTCCCGGCCACCGTTGCGGTATATGAAGATGCGGCTATGCTCAAGAAAGGTATCGATAATGCTGATTATCCGAATATTTTCGCTAAGACCCCTCACCCCCGGTCTCAGGCAGCAGGCTCCCCGAACATTCAAACTAATTTTCACACCGGCTTCGGAGGCCCTATAGAGAGCATCGATTATTTCCGTGTCCACAAGAGAGTTCATCTTGCCCAGTATCTCAGCGCTCTCTCCACTTCTGGCACGCTTCTCTTCCCGTCCTATCAGTCTCAACGTTTCCTGCCGGAGTGAAAACGGTGCGATAAACAATTTTTTGAGCCTCGGTTCGGACGAGTAACCGGTTATCGCGTTGAATATCAGTGCTGCGTCTCGAGTAAAATCCGTATTGGAGGTGATTAACGATAAATCGGAGTATAGGGTCGCTGTTACATCATTGTAATTACCAGTTCCCAGGTGCAAATAACGTCTGATTCCATCTTCCTCACGGCGTATCACCATAAGCGCCTTCAAATGAACTTTGAAATTTGACAATCCATAAATAACTATGGCGCCAGCGTGCTCTAGCTGTGCCGCCCAGTCAAGGTTAGCGCTTTCGTCAAATCTGGCCCTAGGTTCCACCACCACCGTAACCTGAACGCCGTTTTCGGCAGCGCGGATCAGCGCGTTAACTATGGGCGAGTTGCCGCTGGTGCGGTAGAGAGTGGCCTTTATTGCAAGTGTGGCCGGGTCTTCTGCCGCCTCGCCTGCCATATGAATAACTGGTGTGAAGGACTCATAGGGATGATGGAGCAGCAAATCCTTCTCCTTTAGAGTTTCCCAAATATCCTCGCCTTCCGAAAAATCCCATGGACTTTGTGGTGTGAAATACGGAGTTTTTAGATGTTCGAAATTTGCCTTCTCACACAGCCTGAAAAAGGCCTTGAGATTGAGGGGGGATGACAGATGGAAATGATTCTCCTTCGGCAAGCCAACAAGCCCTCTTACGCGCTTTGCAAGATTGAAATCGCCATGGCTTTCCAGACGCACCGGGAAGCTGTTTTTTCTGTTCTGGAGTGCCTCTTCCATTGCGGATAGGAAATCCATGTCCAAATCCTCATCAATGCTGAAATCCGCATTCCGTGTCACTCTGAAAAGACAGCTAGTCTCAAGGGTTTTGCCAGAAAAGAATTTATCGGCGTAAGCTATCAGGATGTCCTCAAGCAGAATAATCTTAAGGCCGCCTTCTGTCTGGAATTCCCGGAATCTATCCAGCTTACCTGGTAGCCGGATAATCGCAAGCCTTCCGTCGTTTAGCGAGAATGCCGCATGAATGCGCCCCTGACTAATAGCAGCGTCAATTTTTTCCTCTTGGATAAAGACAATTGGAGTACAGATTGGAAAGAGTTCCTTTTCAAAAATGTCGGCCGCCATCCTTCTTTCATTCAAATCCCAATCCTGGAGCTCGGTGATATGCATTCCATTACTGGCAAGGACCGGGAAAATTTTGTAACGCACGCAAATGTCTTGTTTCTCGACAACGGCTCTTATGTCTTTTAGAAGTTTGATTAGAAGCAGGGATGGCGACATGGCATCCGGCGAGTTAACAAGATCCCCCTCTCTGACTTTTCGCATCAATTTAGCTACACGGATCATAAAGAAATCGTCGTAGTTTGAACTTGTAATTGCCATGAATTTTAAACTATCTAGGGGTTTTAGATTTTCACCCTCGCTCATAACTCTAAAATTGAACGAGTTCCAGGAAAGCTCTCTTAGGAGGTATCTCGAACAATCTTTTGTGAAAGCTTCCACATCACCCTCTTTGGCAGAATTCCTAATTTCTAAGCACTACTCTCAAACCAAATAAGTTTTCAAAGAGATCGGCCTTTTCGGACAAGCTAAGCTTTTCCATGGAAACATTTCCGGTGTAGTCGGTAAATATTGTCAGCCTGTTGTTGTCCATTTTCAAATTACTGATTTTCACCGATTGAGTGTGTGACCTATCAAGCGCGTCGGCAACTCTTAGAAGGGCCGCGAGCTTCTGTACAACTATGCGACTGCGACGATCCAATTTCAGGTAAGAAGCGTGCGAGCTTCTAGGCTGCCTCCTGCGATGATAGCGAACTATGTATCCGACAATTTCCTTATCGACGGCCGAAAGACCGAAAATATCCGAATTTTGAATTATATACTGGCTGTGCTTATGATGACTTGCCGCGGAAATGTAGGTTCCAATATCGTGCAGTATGGCCGCAGATTCCAACAATAGCCGGTCTTTCAAACCCAGTTCCATGTTCAATTTGTCATATAATACAAGCGCTTGCTTCCTGACGAATTCGGCGTGTTTCATATCGGTATGATAGTGTTTTGCGATACTGCGCGATCCTTCTATCACCTGAGTACTGAATATACTCCTTAGGGCGCCGTGGTCCGTGGCATAGCTTACCAGCAATCCCTGACGAATACTTCCCGAGGGAACAAAAATCTCATCCGCCCTTGTAGACTCGACAAATGTATCGAGAATTATCAGAGCCGGATAGAGTAATTCAGCCTCGTTCCATGGAAGATTCAGGCGTTCGACTAGTTCATCCGGCTTGTAGGTTTCAATTTCCCTCACAAAGTCCCTAAAGGCAGCACGCGGTATAACGGCCATTTGCGATGATAAAGATTTTCCCAGGTGGGATGCCGCCAAGCGAACATCGTTTCCAATTGCCACTAACTTCGATATCTTGGAGAGGCCAAGTTCGTGGGATATTCCTCCAATGTTTCTTGAAACGTGATGCCTGAAGGATTCCCGCAGGTTACCATTGATTTTACTGTCGATTTTCTGCAGGTATCTTAGTGCCCCGATTGGCAAAGCATAGGAGGCTGTGATGTTTCCCTTGCGAAGTATCATCAAGTCGGTGTTTCCAGCTCCTACTTCGATAATCATTGATTTATAGCGTTTGAAGTCGGTATGGACAGCCTCAAGCGGTTCTCGCACGGCAAGCCAGGCTAGTTGATTTGCCTCCACACCGTCTATTACCGTTACTTCGATTCCGGTTTGCAGAAGCACCCTGTCGATGAATATCTCGCGGTTTTCTGACTCGCTCAGCGCGCTGGTGCCGATGGCGGCAATCCGGTCTACCTTATAGGGTGCCATCAATTCCATGAAATCCTTGAGAATCGCTATTGCGTGATTCATGGTTTTCCGTTCTATGGAGCCGCTGCGGAAAACATCTTGGCCGAGGGCGAGGGGGCGCTCGGCGCTGTCCACAAGTTCCCACTCGTATGCGGGCCTGCCCTGTGCGATTAGTAGGCGGATAGCGCTGGAACCGATGTCGATAACCGCTATGATTTCCTGTTTTTGCATGCCTTCCCTATATAATACGCCCTATGTTTTATAATGTTGACACAATGGCGAAAGTTCAACTCGGCAGCAGGAGATTGCGGCTTTGGATTGAGCGGCGCTGAGTAAATACATGGTGGTGGGAAACGTGGTGATTTAGGAAGGGGAAGACTGGTTGACAAGTGAAGATGAGGACTGGCAAAAACTGCCATTTCGATGATATCTTTGGAGAGAGTATGATACCGACACGAGAGGAAGCTCTGGCACTGTTCAAGCAATATAACGAGAGTGAAAGTCTTTATCGGCATGCCCTCTCCGTAGAGGCCGTGATGCGCTACTTCGCTGCCGAATATGGGGAGGACGAGGATAAGTGGGGACTCATCGGGCTGATGCATGATTTAGACTGGGATAGATGGCCCCGAGAGCATTGTTCGAAGACGAAGGAAATTCTGGAGGACAGAGGATGGCCGGAGAGCTGGATTCGAGCGGTGCTTTCGCACGGCTGGGGTCTCGTGACTGATATCAAACCCGAGCATGTAATGGAAAGGGTTCTATATGCGGTTGACGAGCTCTGCGGGTTTATTACGGCAACTGCGCTGATGAGACCCTCTCGGAGCCTTATGGATTTAAGTGTCTCTTCAGTGAAGAAAAAATGGAGGGACAGGAGCTTTGCTGCCGGGGTTAATCGGGAAATTATTGACCGGGGGGCCCTGATGCTTGGGTTGGAGAGGACCAAGTTGATTGAGAAGACGATTGAAGGGATGCGCGCTGTGGCTCCCGAATTGGGCCTGGGATAATTGTCTTAGGGACCGATTACCGTACCTATGAATTCCCTTCCTGCTAGGATGGCATCCAGATTCTTCAAATCGCCCCCAGCCGCGCAGATTATTTTGAGCCCGGCCGAGGATGCCCGTTCGCTTGCAACTGGATCGAAGGGAATATTGATTCCGGGCCGCCATTTCGACCCCGCAAGCTTTTTGTACTCATCCCAGGTTAATTCGGATATGGCCTTGGCAAGGCTGTCTATACTTGGATCCCTCTCGTAGATTTGGGAGATATTGCTCAGCACTATTATTCTATCCACCCCGAAGCGTTCCGCGAGTAATACGGCATCGTAATCGGTTGAGAAACCAGGCTTCCAACCGGCTGCCACTAGCACTCTGCCACCGAACGAGAAATCCCCGCTGGGATTTGTCACTACCGGATCTGGAGAGAGCGTCCCTAGCAGACCTCGAACCAGTTCGGCATTGAGCCGTGTAGCCATCACGCCTACCCAGTCAAGCGCTTCGGAAGAACTATGCGGAGCCAGTGTTTTAAGCGCTCTTTGCCATTCTCTAGCCGCGCCGCCGCCGCCTACAACAAAGATGGCGCCGCGAGAGGAATCATCCTCGAGCCACGAAGTTAAAAAATCCAGGAAATTTCGGAGGTATGCCACATCCGGTTTATTTGGCGCTACAATAGATCCTCCCATATCGAAAATGTGTAATTCTCGTTTTCCGTTCATGATTATATCCCTGCGGATGGTATGATAGCACATAATTAGTAAAGGATATGAAGGAATTTTTAGCCTTGACGATGGTCTCTATAATCAATGTAATGTTGGGCGAGGGTTAAGCATTTGAATTTTGGTGATAGGTGCCGATTGCTTTGGATGAGCGTCCTACTTCTGATGGGGACTGCTTTGTTTGCTCAAGAAACCGCGCTTGAGTACTTCAATTCCGTGTCAGAGCACTACAAATCAATTTTGGATTATTCTGCCGACTTAATCATAAAAAGGGACGGTATAGTTCAGACTGCAGAAGTGTGGTATAAACAGCCAAATAAACTGCGTTTGGATTTTACCTCACCACAGGGTATGGTGATGACTGTGGATGGAACTCTGCTCCAGGTGTGGGTTCCCGCACAACAGGCACTTTTTACACAGCCTCTAAGGCGCACTAGCCAGGCTCAGCTTGCAAGTATTTCCAGTTCGAGCGGACTGGAACTGATCAAAGAATATTACACAATATCCTATAATCCTGGACCGGAGCTGGTTAGCCTGGAACCAGGCTCCCCTATCAAGGTGGTGAAATTGAAGGCAGAATGGAAAACAGGAACTCAGGGTTTTAGAAGACTGGATTTGAGTATTGATGCGAATAAGCAGATACGCGAGGTGGTAGGTATTACAACCACAAATGAAAAGATTATTTTCAGTTTCTCAAATCTGTCGCTAAATCGCGGAGTTCCCGATGCCAGATTTCAATTTGACGCCCCCTTAACAGGCAATACTATGGAAAATTTTCTATTCGAACCTTGAAGAGCGGTGTATGAAGACAATTGGGGAAGTACTAAAAAGTGCGAGAGAGGAAAGGGGTATTTCAATCGAGCAGGCAGTTCATGAAACCAATATATCAAGAGAATTTATCGAGGCTTTGGAAAACGAGTCCTTCGATAAGTTTCCGGCTGAAACCTATTTGATAGGTTTCCTGAAGAATTATTCAGCTTTTTTGGAACTGGACTCGGATAAGACGGTTGGACTGTATCGAAGCTACATACTGAGTCTGGAACCCACACCCATTGACGAGTTAATAGGACCGAAGAAAAACGTCGCCGCTCGCCGCTACTTGATTTTAGGAACTCTTGTCCTGTTTGCTGTCCTTGCGGGCTTCTTTGGAGTGCCATGGTTTATCGAAGTGATTGAACAGGCCAGGGTCGGGCGAGGTGCATCAATCGAAGCCCTAGATAGGAGTCTGCCGGCCAGGGAGCTTCGACCAGAGTCGTCGTTTTGGGAAGGGGTAGTTCACACCTCGGACGTCGTTGTGCTTGAGGATAGCGCGGAGTCCGCTGCGGTGGAAGGGTCCGAAAACGGTGAACTCCGTTTGTTGATAGACGAGACAGGCGAAAGACTTCGGATAGACGCGATGGAACGTGGAGAATGGTTGATGAGGCTGGGAGAAGAAATCCATATTCCCAACAGCGATGGACAACCTTCCTGGAAAATCTACCTCAAGGATATTGGTTTGATTGGCGGTGGAGCGGTTATCGAGATTCAGAAACTTGCTTCGGAAGAGGCGTTTGTGCTTTCAGGGCAGGTCAGACTGCCGGCCGACAGAGATGAGGCGGGAATTCAGATGTTGAAAGAAGGCGCTACCAGTACGGAGGCCTTCGTTTTAGACATTGTGTTTCAGGATTTTTGCCTATTACGCTACCAGATAGATTCCAAAGAAGCCGTGGAGGTTTATTATAGCGAGGGCGACAATATTCGTCTGGATGTAGATCTGGGAGTTTTCCTTCTAGGTTCGAATGCGGGTGCGGTCAATGCGAAAATCGGGGAAAAAGAGTTGAAACTTGGCCGAGATGGTGAAGTGTTTGCGTACATGGTGAGTTGGATTATAGATGAGAGTCAAGGAACCAACGATTTGTTTTCCACTCCAATCCGGTAGATCGGATGGGAGACGAGAGGTGTATCGTCTGATCATTATCTCTGCCATCGAGGCTACTCTGTAGGTAGCGGGATACTGCGCTTGCATGAAGGCCTGGGTTTAGAGAGGGCAATGTCAACCGATCCAGAACCAATCACGATGCGGTGGCTCGAAGATTTGAATCCCCAGCAAAGGCAGGCGGTTGAACATGGCAGTCAGCCTCTTCTGATACTTGCGGGTGCCGGCTCCGGAAAAACACGGGTTATAATATCCAGGATTGCCTGGATGGTGGTCGTAAAAAAATTCCATCCCGCCTCGATACTGGCTGTAACTTTTACGAATAAGGCTGCCGCTGAGATGCGGGAACGCTTAACCGCAATGGCCCCCGAGGCGAACAAAGTTATGATACGCACCTTTCATTCCTTTGGTGCCTGGCTACTTCGGCGAAATTGTGCTGCTGCAAGACTCCCTTCAAACTTCACTATATACGACGAAGATGATCAGGTTTCCCTTCTGGCCCGGGTTTTAGAGGGGATTTCGCGTCCCGAGCTCCGTATGTGGGTCCATTTGATTTCAAGAGCCAAGGATCATGGTCTGGGCGTTGGCGATGAGCTTTCATCAATTTCATCCAAACCGACCTTTCCACAGATATACCAGAGTTATGAGAAACGGCTCCGGGAAATCGGAAACGTCGACTTCGGCGATTTGATACAATTACCGTTTCGATTACTGCAAAACCGTCCGGAAATAAAACGAAGCCTTCAGCAGCGATTTCGTGCTGTGCTGGTTGATGAGTACCAAGACACAAATGTTGCCCAGGATCGGCTTCTAAGAGAATTGGTGGGCAGGGATAGCTGGGTTGCCGTAGTGGGCGACGATGATCAGTCTATCTACGGATTTAGGGGGGCCGAGGTTGGAAACATACTCAATTTTTCAAATAATTTCCCGGGAACCAATGTGATCAGGCTCGAGCAGAATTACCGCTCGAGCGGAACAATCCTGGATATCGCCTCGTCCGTGGTTGCCAACAATTCGAAGAGACTTGGGAAGGTACTCTGGACGAATAGGGGAGCGGAAAGCAAGGCCATTCTAGCTTATCTGGAGGACTACGAGGCGGAGGCCCGATGGTGCGCAAATTTTGTCAATTTAGGTGGCAGCTTCGCAGAAAGCGCTATCTTGTATCGCACAAATGCGCAGTCTCGCATTTTTGAAGATGTGTTTCGTCGCCAAGGCATTCCCTATCGCATAGTTGGCACATTGAGTTTTTATCAACGTGAAGAAATCAAGGATGTTCTTGCCTATCTCGCCTGGATATCGAATTCGCACGATGAAGTGGCCTTCAGGCGCATTGCCAACAAGCCTCGGCGTGGTTTGGGCGCGCGCAGCATGGAGAAGCTCATTGAACTGAGCATTGCAGAATACGGAGGCGACACGCTTATTGCCGGGGAGAATTTCAAGGGGAGGGCATCTGCGGCAACAGCATCGCTGGCAGCGCTCGCCAGGCGGTACTCCGAGCCTGGTCCTTTTGAACATCTGGGTTTCATGATTCAGGACTTGATAGACGTATCCGGCATACTAGAGCACTATAAAAAAATCGAGAGCATCGAGAATACGCAGCGCACTTTGAATCTGGATGAGCTTGTGAATGCGGCAGCGGAATATCCGGCAAGCACCGAGGGATTGGCGGCATTCCTGGAACTTGTTGAACTCGACCGGACAGTATTTGATGAAGGAGAGGACGATGCTAACCGCGTTACTCTTATCACGATGCACAATACCAAGGGACTAGAATTCGATAGGGTTGTCATTTCTGGCATGGAAGAGGGCCTCTTCCCTCGCGGCGATGATGTGGACGACGAGTTAGAGGAGGAGCGACGCTTGTTCTATGTGGCTATCACCCGGGCCCGAAGGGAGCTTGCCTTTACATGCAGTAAGCGTCGCATGATTTGGGGATATTTTCAGGAGAGCATGCCATCTCGTTTTCTGGATGAGATTCCCAGGGAAAGAATCAATGTGGAAGGCGAGCAAACAGGACTTGATCCATGGCAAAGGGGGGTAATGCTCTGTCACGAGAAGTACGGTGTTGGAGTGGTGCAAAACAGAATCTTCAACCGTGGTCACACCGTTATAGTCGTACTGTTCGAGTCTGGCCGCAGGGCCACCTTTTTTCCGGAGTTTTCATCTCATCAGATGAAGTATCTTGGCGTGGTTCAAGAAAATTTTTAATGCTGCCCGGTTTTCTGCTTTCTGGCGGCCTTCCGGCGCGGAGTGATTTCTGATGTACGGTCCTATGAATAGCAAGGAGAGAGCTCTAATTGCCAGGCTGCCGACAATTGGGCGCGCACGCGGATACTATCTGTATGCGCTGGATGGGAGTCGCTGGCTGGATTGCTGGGTTGAGGGCGGCCGAGCCTTGCTGGGTCATCGACCAAGAGGCCTTCCCAATCGCTTGAAGAACGAGATTAATAGGGGTCTATATTCGCCTTACCCAAATAAATGGCTGCATCGCTTAGAGGCTGCCCTGATGCGGCTCTTTCCAGGATATACCCAAGCCCGGGTATATTGGAATTTCGAGCAGGCCATGCTGAGCCTGAGTCTCAAAAATCCTCCGACAGATCCACTGGATCCGAAAGTTGAGACAGATTTCGAGGTATTATGGGGCCGCCCTCTCCTGCCAGAACACCCTCGGGCTGAGTATCTTTTCCCAATTCTGCCCCTGCCGGGATTGAGCGACGCTCAGCCGGTTCTGATAAATTTGAATAAGCCCTCTGCCTCAAAGTCTCATCCTGTATCGCCGGTAATTCTGGCAGCACTTACGTGCAGCTGCACCGCGCTTACCTGCTGGAAGGGAGCAAAAAAAGTCGGTAGGCGGAATGACATATCAACTGTGAATTCCAATGAAACTCCGTGGCCCAGCATCGGTAACGATGTCTGGAAACGTAGAGGACCCTATCTTAGCTATCGCGGGGGGGTGGAAGAATACAATGGATTATTCGAATATCTCTTTGCGCATAAAATACTGATCGCACCTTCACACAAACGGCCATCATTGCTTTTTCCGGGCGCGTCCAGGAAGGAAATATCTCTGCTGGGAACCAAGGAACCAAAAAATGTATGATATAGAAGCCATCCCAATACTTGTCCGACTGATCTGCTCGTTCGCAGCCGCCTTTCCGGCAATTGCAATTTGGAGAAAAACCCGAAACGGAGCCTGGGTTATGGTGGTTTTGGGCGCCATATTCTTCTTCATTGATTCCCTCTATTCCACCCTGGTGTTGATTGGCGTTGCCTCTTACAGCCTGGCGTTTTTAGGAGATACGCCGGTTTTGCAATTAATTTTAGCCGGAATCCCTCATCTCTTCATGGCCAGTGGCTTCGCATTCTTCCTAATCTCGCATCGACGCTATTGACGAAAAATATCAATTTGGTAATCATGACAGCCGGTAATCCCAGAGTTCAACTTGAGGCGGCGATGAAAACAATTTATGTGAAACCCGGAGAAATACAGCGCAAGTGGTATTTAATTGACGCAGATGGCAAGGCTCTTGGAAGGGTGGCTAGCAAGGCTGCCTCCATTGCCCGTGGCAAGCATCGGCCTTTCTATGTGCTCCACCATGAAGTTGGTGATTACGTTATAATTGTCAATGCTGAGAAATCCAGGCTCAGTGGCAGCAAATTTCAGAACAAATTGTACTATCGACACAGCGGATATCCTGGCGGACTCAAGGTGGAAAGCTACGAAAAACTGGTAAGCCGACTGCCTGACTCTCCTATGAGGAAGGCGGTTAGGGGTATGCTTCCTCGCGGCCCTCTGGGAAATAAGCTCTATGGCAACATAAAAATATATGCCGGTAAGAATCATCCTCACCACGCTCAGCGGCCCGAAATTCTGGAACTTTAGGAGTAGTTGTGGTTAAAGTACTTTCTAGCGGCACCGGTCGTCGTAAAACCTCAGTTGCGCGGGTGTATGTTCGCGAGGGCGCTCCAGGCATCAAAATTAATGGCAGAAGTCTTGACGACTTTTTCAGAACCGATAGTCTCAGAAAGCAGGTAAGTCAACCCCTTGTGGTTACCTCTAACGATGGGAAGTTAGATATTCTCATCACGGTGCGGGGCGGCGGTATCAACGGGCAGGCCGGCGCGGTGCGACACGGCATTGCCAGAGCGCTTGCGGAGCTCGATGAAACAATGCGACCCGCTCTAAAAGCCAATGGATTTCTTACACGGGATGCGCGTATGGTGGAGAGAAAGAAATATGGCAGACCCGGCGCCAGGAAAAAATTTCAGTTTTCCAAACGATAGGGATTGGCAGCATAGTAACTTAGGGTGCATCGGTGCGATCACAACTTGAGTTTCGGTAACGTGAGGGGACTCACATCGAAACAAGTGCTTATTGGTTCACTTGAAGACATGCTTCTTGATTAAACGCGGGCTGACAAGAATCTCCAGCAGTATCGCGTGGAGGCGAGCCATGGTTTTAGGACTAATGCGGGAATAAGGCAACTATGGCTCTCGGGACCAGAAATTACATCGTAAGTGGCAGAGTCCAGGGAGTTGGCTACCGATGGTTCGTTATGTGTCGGGCGCGGACCCTGGGTATTGCCGGTTGGGTTAGAAATCGGAGCGATGGTACCGTTGAGGTGTGGGCCGAGGGCAAGGAAGCGGCTTTGGACAAATTGGAGAAGGCATTGAGGGAGGGACCTCCGGGTGCCCTGATCCGCAAGCTGCATGGTGGTCCGACCGCTTTGTCGACTACGCATACGGATTTCATCGTGAGATATTGAATAGTCGATAGCCTGGGTATAATCAGGCTGCCATCGGGGGGATTAGCTCAGTTGGCCAGAGCGGTTGGTTCGCAATCAACAGGTCGTCGGTTCGAATCCGATATCCTCCAAACCCGATAAATCCGGGCCCAGGATAAATCCAAGTTGCAAAGGCAGGGGGGCGCTGATCGGACAGGGTTCTGGTAAAGTGTTCGTAAATAGCTTTGGCGGCACAAGGTGGAAGAAAAACCGGACTACCTACGAACTAAAAATATTTCTATTTCTGATGCAGTAAAATGCGTCTCGCCCCGCATAGGTGCTGCGCCCTTCTAAACCGCCCTCTATTCGAAGAAGCTGATTGTACTTTGAAACCCTGTCCGAGCGACTCATCGACCCAGTCTTGATCTGACCGGTTTCAAGCGCAACTACCAAATCGGCAATTGTAGTGTCGGAGGTTTCTCCCGAACGGTGAGATATTATTGCCGTGTATCCTGCCCGCTTAGCCATTTCCACCGCCTCGTAGGTTTCTGTCAGGGTGCCGATTTGATTTACCTTGACAAGTATCGAATTGGCGATTCCCCTGTCTATGCCATTTTTTAGGCGTTTGGTATTGGTTACAAATAGATCGTCGCCAACCAGTTGAATCTTGTCGCCAAGTCTCTCCGTCAGCAATTTCCATCCATCCCAATCGTCTTCATTCAAGCCGTCCTCAATGGAGATAATTGGATAACGGTTACACCAGTCCGCCCAGTAGTCAATCATCTGAGCGCTATTCAGCCTTTCTCCGGTAGACCACTTCAATGTGTAGATATAGGAACCATCCGGCTGTTTTTCGGAAAATTCCGAGGCAGCGGGATCGATGGCCAACATCACGTCGTCGCCGACTCTAAGGCCAGCCTTGTTGATGGCCTTCATGATGAAGTTCAAGCCCTCTTCATTGCTCTTGAAGTTTGGCGCAAAACCGCCTTCATCGCCCACAGACGTCGAAAATCCAGACCCCTTAAGCAGTTTTTTGAGATTGTGGAAAATTTCTGCTATCCACTGGATTGCCCCTCGGATTGAGTCGGCACCAACAGGCATAACCATGAATTCCTGAAAGTCGACAGAATTATCGGCGTGAGAGCCGCCGTTGATAATATTGGCCATTGGTACAGGGAGTACAGATGCGTGAAAAGCGCCAAGATATTTGTATAAATCAATTTCGAGATATTGAGCGGCAGCCTTGGCCACTGCCATTGATACACCCAGAATCGCGTTGGCCCCAAGTCTGCTTTTGTTCTCTGTCCCGTCCAGCTCAATCAACGTCCTGTCCACATTTGTCTGATCGAGCCCTGAAAAGCCGCTTAGTGCATCCGCAATGACAGTGTTAACACTTTCAACCGCCTTTAGAACACCTTTGCCCAAATAACGTTTTTCATCTCCATCCCGAAGCTCAACGGCCTCATGTACGCCAGTGGAGGCTCCGGATGGCACTGCCGCACGTCCAAAAGCTCCGCTAGCCAGAAGCACATCAACCTCGACAGTTGGATTTCCACGCGAATCGAGTATTTCCCTTGCTTCTACGTTTTCAATTGTATCCAAAAACATCTCCTTAATCGTTCTTATCGGCAATCTTCTTCAAATATCCTTTTTTGTCGAGATCGGGTCAAGCACCTAACATCGCAAGTAGAGATATTTGACATCGTCGCAAAATCACGAGCAGCAACCCACAATTGGCCCCGATAAGCAAAATATGTGTCAACCTTCCCTTAGGATTGAGCTTTCGGGGGGCTTTCTATCTATCCGCAGCCCCTTTTCTTTCAGGCGTTTGGGCTCAACACTGCTGTGTATTTTTTCCAATTCCATCATCACCTGGTTTACAAGATAGCTTTTGAGATTTTCTTTTTCAGGCATCAAAGCCTTCATTTTAGCCCTGTAGCGCCGTCCGTTCACGATATCCGAGCAGGTTAGTATTATTACATCTCTTCTTATTTCATCCTGCGACATATCACCAGTTTTACTGACTGGGAGAAGATTACCGTTTATTCCCACGAAAACAATGTTGTCGAAGGTTCTTATGTAGGAAGCAATTTCCCTAACTCCCTTTTTGGTATTAGGATCCCAAGGCCGATATCGTGTTCCAGAAGGGAAAACTACAATGATTCTGCCCCTGCGTTTTCGGACAATCATCTCCCGCATGGCGGCATGGTTTATTCGCACACTTCTTTTTCTAACCTCGGCGAGTTCCCCGGGGTCGGTAATACTGTCCAAAGTCCTACTAGGGTAGATTACTATCGTATCGTACGATCTGGAAAACACAGCGACAATAGGAAGAGTTTCACTCAATTTCATCCCGCGAATAGGAAGCAGGGATTCAGCGATTTCAGTCCCTAGTCTTTCATGATTTTCGATGAATCTAAAGAGCACCGGGAAGTCCAAATTGCTGTAGTGCTCGGCCATGATGATACAGGACTCTCCAGCCAGGCTCCGACTTCTCAGCTCAATCAGTGCTTCGACATTGTCTATCCGACTTCCAGGAAGAGCGAGTATATCAACAAGTTCCCCTATCCTTTTCCGATTCGCCCTGTTGCCTATCTGATAGACGTTTTCGGGTATGAATGCGTAATTACCCTTGAGGTTTGACTCGTATAAAGGAAGCTCTGGTATAAAATCCGAAACTCTCATGCGACATTGTGATATAAATCTCATATCGGATGATAGTGATAGTTATCACAATTTACTTGGCTAAAGAAACCAGTTTGCCCCTGATACTGCGTGCGATTTTCGGATTTTCGGGATCGATTGTTTCCTTCCCGTTTATAACATATCGATAGTGTTTAGCTTCATCTGGAAGCCTTAGGATGACTGAATATAGACCCGGATATATCGGCGATTCGAGCATGGGTGTCAGAAATGGATCCCAACCGTTGAAATCGCCCACCAAAAAAACGCTGTCTCCCGAGACGCCCAGATAGATAAACCGTGTGCGTTCATCGGCCAGGATCCTCACTCCGGGCGCCGGCGCACCCAAGCTACCCTCCAATACAAAATAGGACACCAGGAACTGGCGGTCATCCCTCTCCATCGCTGCGTTAGGATCGGTGGTCCAAAGGCCGTCTACTATTAGTTTATATCGAATTTTCTGCTTGCCTTCAGGCACGGGCAGGGAGAGGACGAAGATTCCGTGCCTGTTTTTCCGATATCTGTGGAAAATTCGGTAGTCCTCATGTTCCAGGGCGAGATTGACTGACTGAGACATCGAAGGGGCCGCGTAGCTTAACAGGATATTGCTGCCTATCACCCTAGGAGCGGCAGCATGCTCAATGCTGGTGATTTCAAGGTGTAATCCAGTATCAAGAGGCTCGCAAAAAACCAAACCGGGTCCAGCGAATATCAACAACAGGACCGCGCCCGCTTTTTCCCCCGACACTCCCCCCACAGTTTTCTTATTATTCCCCACTACATCATTTTCGGCTAACATTTAGCCTACTTTGAGTCATAGTTGAACGCGACATTTTTGTCGCCGATACTTTGTCATAGGGTGCTTTAGATGCCGACACGTGAAGAAATTGATAGACTGGAGCATTTAGTCACTAACCTGGGCGGAGAAATACGTATGCCTGTTGAACCTGGCGGACCGATTTCAGCGCCCATTGAATTTGATAGTACCGACGAACAGTCCAGATTAAGTGGAGAGGACGAAATATCGACAGGCTTCGCGGACAGCGAACCTCCTTCGGAAGATAAGGATGAAGTGGATGCCAATGATTTTGGTTTATCTACCCATGATGAATCAGTACCAGATTCCAGTAGCGACTATGATTCCGCAACTGCGCCAGAGCCACTTGGCAGTCAAGTTCAACCTGAAGAATTGGAAGAATCAGCCTCAAGCGAAGCAGGAAGCGATCCTGATTCTGGAGAAGAGCTCATTTTAGATGAGGAAACAAGTTCGACAGATCAGTTTTCGAGAGAGATTACGGGGACGGAAGCAGTAGAAAAAAATGGAGATGAGCCGGAATACTCATTAGGTGATTTGGTCTACGATTACGGTTTCCCCAGCGAGGGCGATGGGGGGGCTGATGCCGCTGATACGGTATCGGAGAAGATTGGGTTGGAAGACGTAGATGCCCAGGATGAGAATTGGCCATTTCCTCTGAAGGAAAATCACTACATTGCAATTCAGCAAACTCTGGCGGGACTCCCGCGCAATCTCAAGCTGGCGATCGAAGAAGCGCTGGCGGATGAACGCATTGCTCCGAAAGTCTTGGAGCCTCTAATAGATGCGTTAATAAGGGGGGCAAGTCCAAGATTACTCGTAAACAGATTGTGGAAGATCACAAAGCGAAAAATTGCCCTCCCCAGAGGCTATGAGAAGCTCTCCGGGAGATTACTGCTGCAAAAAAGAACTTCACTTTCTTATCGCCTAAGAAGAGAAGGGTGGCCAATACTTCGGTCGGCTTTCCTGGTAATTTCCATTATCTGGATGATTGGAACTGCCGCTTTCATGTGGATATACCGCCCGTTGATGGCGGAACATATTTACGACATGGGTTTGGAGGCCATTAGTGCCGACAATATTGATAACGCTATTTCCCATTTTTACGACGCCTGGTACGGTTGGCCCCTATTCACTCGTAAGGGGACGGATCGAATCGCTGATTCTCAAATTGTTGTAAAGGGTTGGAAAAACAGGCAAAAATGGCTGGACTATGTCGCGGCCTTTCAGGCAAGGAAGTACTGGAAAGCGACCGAGTTGTTTTACGAGGGATACCTCGAGTTCAAGTCTGATGATAAGAAAGTAAGACTCAAATACGCGAATCATCTTTCCGCTGTGGGAAGGCATGAAAAGGCAATTACAGTCCTTGATAACGCACCAAACACCGGAAGACGAAAGTGGGACAGGGAATACACACTGGCAGCCGGAGATATCTATTTAGACTGGGCCCGAGACGATCCCACGAAATATGAGGAAGCTCGTTTTAGCTATGCGAAAGTTTTGGAAACATCCCGAAATGATGAGAGGGCCTATCTCTCCATGATGAATTATCACCTTCGGCTGTCTGATGAAGAAGGAATAAACCTCCTTTTGCCTGTTTTCGAGAAGGAAGCGCCTGGTAAAACCGATGCGTCGAAACTGGCGGCAACAGTGTATGCGGGTTTAGCCGAATACTTCCTTGCCAGGGGCAATAACAGGGATGCGAAACGATTCATAGAGCTTGCGCGCGCCGCCGATCCCTTCGCGCCTGAGCCATCCTTCATCAATGCAATGTATTGGCGCCTTTCCGGTAATGAGGAGGGCGAATTTCAGGCGTATAAGATAACTCTTGCCAATCTTGATGCTCGTGAATCTTTTAATCGAAATGATTTAAGAATGAGGATACTCGCACTGGGGGGTGTCGGCAGGATTCAGGCAGCAAATGGCGAACCTCGAGCCGCAATGGTGAGCTACGACAAGGCTCTGAATCTATTTGAAGACGCATGCGGAAGGAACCAGCTTGGAGCCTCCCCTGAATATGGTCAGTTATACTTGGAGCAGGGCAAAATCATGTATCGAGGTTTTGGTTCCAGTAACGATCTAATCCTCTCTCTAAGCCAGGAAACCCTGGTTGAGGGAAGTAGTAGATACGCTGAGCTCGCACAGGCCGAAAGATATTTCAATATGGCAGAAAAGATTTTCAATAGCAATACGGGCAGCGGTCTACAGCCGGAGATTCTCTATAGCCGTTCATACATACGCTACGTACTTGGTTTGGATGGGGCCTTGGTGGACTTCCACAAAGTAGCAAGATACGAACCTGCCAATTACGAGGCCAGGTTAGCACTCGCGACTGCCCTGCTGGTTAATGGCGACTTCGAAACCTCCCGCAACCAGTATGTCAAGACTCTCGAGCTGCTAAATGAAGAATCGCGTGAATTCGAGGGCAACCTAGACCCGGCCGAGCGACAGAAACATGCCGAGTTGCTGATAAGGTATGTCCTTGTTTGGAATAATCTGGGCGTCAGCAGGGCCCGTTCGGCTTCGCGGGGTGGAAGCGATGGCGACTACGCGGAGGCTCTAAGCGCATTTACCATGGCTTCTACTTATCTGGATGAGGTTGAGAGCGACATGCACGCATTGAATGCTCGTGGTTTGAGCGGGGTTCGTGGTTCGGAGCAAGAACGACTCGTCTCGGTAAAGGACGGATACCGCTTACTACTTGATAAGGCCGCCTATCCTTACGTGAATCGATTGCGTCTGCTAGGTGTCGATAGATCCGAAGCGGATGGTTATCTTTTTTATCCCGACATTCCCTCTAGTCTGTAACCCCAGCCCCTGCCTTGTTCCACCTCTACGGTGCCCTACGATAGGGGGGAGGCCGGCGGCATGAAGGAATTATGGCCCCTCAACAAACTCAAACTTCTAGCATCCAATTGTATTTATCCGCCACGGCACCGTACTGTATTCCCTTCAGCTCCTTGAGGAAATGCATCGCGATTGAGTCCTCTTTGAGACTGGAAAACTCCTGTTTTCTTCCCAAATGAGTGAGTGAGCTCAAGGGGGTAATTCCGGCGGCAGTACCCGTCACAAAGCACTCCTCGGCATCGTTTAGTACATCGTCTATTCGTAAATCGCCCTCTGATACATCCAAACCCATCCCTCTTGCAATAGAAATGATGGACTCCCTGGTGACACCTGGAAGAATAGTATCACCTATTGCTGGAGTTACTAGACGTCCACCGGGAAATATGGCAAAGAAGTTGCTCGACGAACCCTCCTCAATGCAACGCCTATTCTCGGCATCGAGGAATATGGCTTCCATATAGCCATCATCAATGGCTTCGGCCTTTGCAAGAATGGAAGTAACATAATTACCCGAAGTTTTAATCCATCCGATTCCGTTGTGTGTTGCACGAATTCGCTCTGAAGTAACCGCATTGTTCGCCCCCGGCTTGAAATACTGCGAAACTGTCGTACAAACAGTAATTACCCAGGGACGCTGGGACAGATTTATGCCTATTCCTCCCTCCGAATATGAGAATGGCCGTATATAAACGGAATCTCCGCTCTGCCAAAAATCCTCTTCCCAGGCAGGGTTATATTTAGGGGTGAATCCAATGGCGGTATTTCGCCGCACCGTCTCCTTCATTGCGGCCAAAAGCAGATCTTCGTCAATAGGCGGCATTCTAAGCGCCTTCATGGAAGCTGCCATGCGAGCACAGTTGCGATCGGGTCGAAATATTTTTAGAGATCCATCCGGCTGTGGGAAGGCCTTCAGTCCCTCAAAGCAGCTAAGTCCGTATTGGGTTGAGTAGTTTACCATGGGTAGATGTGCCAGCTTGTTGCGGCTATCTATCAGAGCCTCATATTCCTCTCCGCTCATCGCCTTTTCTTCTTCCAATGTATGGTGCGTTTGTTCTATGTATTCTTCTTCCCAGGTCTTGCCATTAAAGCGGGCCTGATGAATCCATGGGTACACTGAGAGTTGAAACGCCACCTTGTCACCTCGTAATCCTTGGTTTAAATTCAATAGTATGGTGGTTTTGTATTTATAGTCGAGACCCGAACAAACTAGAATACTAGACATGATTAAAAATGTGATTATCATGGCCGGAGGTTCTGGCAAACGGCTCTGGCCCGCTTCTCTGGATAACAAGCCCAAGCAATTTCTGAAGGTGAATGGGGAAACAAGCCTGTTTCAGGAAACCCTGAAATTGGCCTTTCACCTGGGAGTGTCGGGCCGCGTCTATATCATAACACATCAAAGCCATGTAGAAGCCGCGGTAGAGGAATGCCAAATTTTGAGCGTCGATTCACGCTCCAGGCTCGCAATACTTGCTGAACCGATGGCAAGGAATACTGCGCCCGCTATTGCCCTTGCGACATCCAGAATGCTGCTGGATGGACAAGGCGAACAAACATGTCTCGTAATGGCCGCTGATCACATCATTTCGCCCTTCGATGAGTTTTCCAACTCCGTTAGCACTGCCTTGATTGAGGCTGAAAAGGGTTATGTAGTTCTCTACGGTATAGTGCCAAAAGCCCCCGCCACCGGCTATGGCTATGTAGAAATCGCTCTTCCCCCCAATGGAACCAGACCTCATCCTTCCCGATCAGGACTTTTCGAAGCCAACTTCCCCCAGTGTTACAGGGTGGAAGCCTTCCATGAAAAACCCGATATCAAAACCGCAGAGGAATATCTATCTTCTGGTCGACACTTTTGGAATGCCGGGATATTCACCTATAGAAACGATGTGCTTCTCCGCGAATTAAAACTGCATGCTCGAGAAATGAGCAAATTGTTTGAGCAACCGCACGAAGGGTGGTTCAAGAAACGTAATGAAGAAAGAATAGTTATATACGAACCAGAGGAGGAACTAAGATCGCTTTACACCCTCTGCCCGAATATCTCCATCGATTACGCAGTTATGGAAAAAACGACCAAGGGTCTAATGGTTAGAGCCAGTTTTGGGTGGAACGATGTGGGCAGTTGGGATGTTATTGCGGAACTGAATCCTCCACCTGAAAAGAATGTATATTCGCATCATTCTTCGAACAACTTCGTGTATTCCGAACTCCCGGTCGCCCTCTGCGGGGTAGAAAACCTAATCGTGTCTGTCGCGAATAACAGAGTCCTAATATGCAAAAAGGGAATGAGCCAACTCGTTAGAGAAGCAGCCCTGGAAGATGCAAAAAAGGAATAAGCACCTTAGGCCATCTCAAGCAATATATGGTTTTCAGCGGTAACTACATGTGAAGCCAATTACTGTAGGAGGTGTGGCGATGAACAATCTGAATTCCATCATTCTGGAAGGCAATCTGACAAAGGATCCATCGATGGATAAAACCCCAAGGGGAACCGCGGTGTGCAATTTCGTGGTTGCCTCGAATCGGTTTTATAAAACCGAGGAGGGACGACAAAGCGAGGTGGGTTTCTTCGATGTCGAAGTCTGGTCACGGCTAGCGGAAACATGTTCGGAATACCTGAGCAAGGGCCGCGGAGTTCGGGTAGTTGGACGCTTGAAGCAAGATCGTTGGACAAACCCGGAAGGTGAACATCGTTCCCGTGTTCGAATCGTTGGCGAGCATGTGGAATTTCTGGCAAGTCCCAAAAAGAGTGGGGGCGGAGAGTCGGAGAAACCAGGGAAAGCGAAGGAAATGGCTAAAGATACGGCCACTGATACCAAGGGAAAGAAAGCAATACCAGCCTACTAAGTATCTGCGAGGAAGGATTAACACCCCCGTAAATCCTTCCAATTCCCGCTTTTCTCGAGGGGGAGGTTGGTTGCAAACAGCCTCTCCCTCTCTGACTTGCCAGCCTCCAAAGTGTATTTATACAACCACTACTCTCCATAATACTATAGCGAAAAGTCGCTGCTGTGTTCAAACTATCCAGGCGCGTAGCTAGAGCAGCGTGAGCCCTCCCCGAGTTCAATTTCGGCCCCATGTCTCGTAAGTTTGATGCGGACATGCCCTATTCCGATTGCCACTCTGGACAAGAAAACGTTTCCCAATGTAAGATGAGATACTCAAAAGACGATGCAGTCGATTTTTAGGTACTTCTGGCCCTATGTCGTGAGACTCTGATTGCTGGATTAAACCTTGGAACACTTGTGATGACAGAGACGAAACTCAGAACAAAAATACTGGAGCTAGTGGGAGATTTTTACAGAGTCCGGTTTGGGGTAAAAACCCCTGTGCCTGGGAAGGATCCCGTGAGGTATGCGGGCAGAGTTTTTGACGAGAAGGAACTAAAAAGCCTAGTTGATGCTTCTTTGGATTTTTGGTTGACAGAAGGGCGATATGCCGATGAGTTTCAGGCCGGTTTTGCAGATTATGTTGGCATAGAATACGCGATCCTGACAAATTCAGGGTCTTCCGCGAATTTGCTGGCTTTGACTTCACTTACTTCGTCGCTTCTTGGAGAACGGAGACTTAAACCTGGCGACGAGGTTATTGCGGTTGCCGCGGGTTTCCCCACGACACTCAATCCCATATTGCAAAACGGCATGATTCCAGTTTTCGTCGATGTCGAGTTGGGCACCTACAATGTGAAGGCGGAGGAAGTTAAAAAGGCTGTCTCACCCAAAACCAGGGCCATTTTTCTGGCGCACACCCTGGGCAACCCCTACGACTTGGACACCATCATGGAAATTGTGGAAGGACACAATCTGTGGTTGATTGAAGACTGCTGCGATGCTCTGGGCGCCACCTTTAGAGAGAGAATGGTGGGAACCTATGGTCATGTTGCCACCTGTTCGTTTTATCCGGCCCACCACATAACCACGGGTGAAGGTGGTATGGTTTTTACCGACAACGATGTTATCGCCAAGGCACTTATGTCCTTTCGAGACTGGGGGAGGGATTGCTATTGCAAAGGCAGTGAGAACAACACCTGCGGTCGTAGATTTTCGGGGGAATATGGCGCATTGCCAGAGGGTTACGATCACAAATATGTCTATTCCCATATTGGTTATAATCTCAAGCCTACAGATATGCAGGCCGCCATCGGTGTTGAGCAATTGAAAAAGTTACCCAGCTTTGTTGAAAAGCGAAGAGAGAATTTCAGGCTTTGGGAGAAGGGATTTCAGAAATGGAAAAGCTTTTTTATACTGCCGAAAGCAACAGCCAACAGCAACCCATCATGGTTTGCCTATCCAGTTACCGTAAAACCCGATGCTGGTTTTTCGAAAGTGGAATTGACGAGCTATCTTGCAAGCAAGGAAATTGAAACCCGCAATATGTTTGGGGGGAATTTGCTAAACCAGCCGGCATACCTGGGTATACCGAGACGAGTCTCGGGAAGTCTTGAAAACACAGGTACCATTATGAGGAACACCTTTTTTCTGGGAACTTATCCAGGTCTATCAGAGGCTATCATTGATTACTGTCTCGAGATTATCGAAGACTATCTGGAATCGAAGCAGTGAAGGTCGTATTATTGGCTGGTGGGTATGGAACAAGACTCAGTGAAGAAACCGAAATAAAACCTAAACCCATGGTGGAGATAGGCGGAAAACCAATCCTTTGGCACATTATGAAGATATACTCGTCTTATGGATTTAACGACTTCATAATTTGTTTGGGTTACAGGGGCTATGCAATAAAGGAGTACTTCGCAAATTACTTCCTGCATATGGCCGATGTCACCTTTGATGTGGGAAAAAATGAGATGATGGTTCATAACAAACACGTTGAACCATGGAAAGTAACGCTGGTTGATACTGGACATAAAACCATGACCGGCGGACGGATTAAGAGAGTTATGGGTTATACGGGTATGAACACCTTTATGGCTACTTACGGAGATGGAGTTTCGAATGTTGATATCGGTATGCTGCTTCAGCATCATCAGGCTAGCGGCAGAATAGCGACTTTGACAGCCGTTAAACCAACAGGCCGCTTTGGTTCCGTTGACATTGGCGAGAGGGACTTGATTCGAAGCTTTGTAGAAAAGCCCCAGGATTCCAGAACCTGGATCAATGGAGGTTTTTTTGTTTTTGAGAGTGAGATATTTAATCATATTGAAGGAGATGAATGTTCGCTGGAAAAACAGACACTAGCCCTTTTGGCTAATAAGGGACAATTAATATCCTTCAAGCACGAGGGTTTTTGGAAACCCATGGATACTCTGCGTGATAAACATGAACTGATCGAACTCTGGACCTCTGGAAGGGCGCCATGGAAAAATTGGAATGGTTGATCCGGAATACTGGAAGAACAAAACGGTATTAGTAACCGGACATACGGGTTTCAAGGGAAGCTGGTTATCAATCTGGCTTCTGGAAATGAAAGCCAGAATAATCGGCTATGGCCTGGATCCCTGCACACCGAGAGACAATTACGTTCTTGCGAATCTAGCTTCCAAGATAATCGATGTGAGAGGCGATATTCGGGATACTCGCAGGCTTAGAGCAGTTTTCGAGCAATACAGCCCCGAAGTAGTCTTTCATCTGGCGGCGCAGCCCGTTGTTGGCATTTCCTATGATATCCCCGTTGAGACCTATGAGATAAATGTCATGGGAACTATCAATGTTCTCGAATGCATCAGAGGCTCGTCGAGCTGTGAAATGGGAGTAATTATAACTTCGGACAAGTGCTACGAAAATCGAGAAGAGCTTTGGGGTTATAGGGAAACAGATCCCATGGGCGGATATGATCCATATTCTTCTTCAAAAGGTGCGGCTGAAATAGCGATAAGCGCCTGGCGCCGATCATACTTCAATCCCAGCCTGCATGCGATTCATGGCAAAGCCATCGCGAGTGCAAGGGCTGGAAACGTAATCGGCGGTGGCGACTGGACTTATAGCAGACTAGTCCCCGACTGTGTGAGGTCGATAGAAGAAGACAAAACGGTTGAAATCAGAAATCCAAAAGCCACGCGCCCATGGCAGCATGTACTTGATCTAACCGCCGGATATCTTCTGCTTGCTCAGAAACTTGCCGAGGATCCGGTGAAATACTCAGATGGATGGAATTTTGGTCCTGAACAGGGCCGCATGCTGTCAGTTTGGGGATTTGCGACACGGCTGATTGCCCGTTATGGCAAGGGGAAATTGGAAGCTGCTTCTCAAACGGATAATCGACACGAGGCGGTTCTACTAAGTTTGGACAGTACCAAGGCTCGTATAGAACTTAATTGGAAATCATTGCTGGACATTGATAATTTAATGGACTTAACGGTTGATTGGTACAAGAAGTATAAATACGAAAGCATATATGAAATCTGTACCGCACAAATTAACGAATTCTTCCCTCTGAATCGCAATTGAAGGATGTCTCTACTCGTGATATGACCTCAAAGGCCGGTTAAGCAAGTTTATGTCGACGGAGGGGCTGCCGATACAGAGGCAAGCATTTTTGAGGAGAGTAAGCTGATGAATTCTGAAGTGGAGGTATTCATAACAACATGTAATCGTGAAGAAGGATTGCATAGGCTTCTTCAGTCACTGATTCCATGCAAATCTGAATTTTCTTCCGTGACAATAATAGATAATGGCAACTGCGACATTGACAAGTTAAAGAAGTATGAAAACAGCTTCAAGATCACATATATGAGAAATGAATCAGACATTGGCTTTTTCGGAAGTCTGGATGTAGCGCTCGAGCACGTTAGCAAAGAGTTCTTCGTAGTATATCATGACGATGATTTGGCAATACCCGGTGCGTTAATGAAGCAGGTGAATTTTCTCGAGAATAATCCGCATGTCGCCTTGGTCGGGACAGATATCTACGTGTTTAACGAGTTTGGAGAAAATTTTGAATATTCAAGAGGTTATCATGAGAGTCTCAAAATATTTGATCGGCGGGAATTACTGAGGGCATATCTGGAGAAAGGTTTTTCTCTACCCTTTCCCACCATCATGTATAGAAAGATAGTAATGAACAGTAATAGTGTGAGTTTTCTTGGAATTTTTTCCGGACCATGTACAGATGCGCTTATGACGGTCAAGTTGAACTGTGAGTACGAAATAGCATTTATAAACCAGCGGTTGTACAATTATTACAGACCAACATTGCGAACAGTTTTTGATGATTCAGCCACAGGTCAATTCTATGTGCACCATTATGAACTCCTGGTAGGACTGGTTACCCACACACGGCCCAGGCGCGATGAACTTAAAATGATTAAGAAGGAGGCGCGCGAAACCACTAGAAAAAACATCGTGAAAATGATACTAATAGCGGACAGCAACCAACAGGCAGCCTTTGTTAAAATTATCCTCGAACGTAAGGAATTCCGGGAACTTTGCATATATCTGAAATGGATACATATTTTTCGCAGCAATCTGGATAGGGTTATATCCGTACTCCGCTTTGCAAGAAATGTAAAACAGGGGTATAAGAAGTTGATGACGCTTCTTGCAGTAGCCGTAATTGCGTTAGTAAGGCTGCCCATACCCTGTGCGGACCACGTATTGTAGGTAAGGGTTCAAAACACGTTAATCGGTTGGACAAGGTGCTTCAAAAACGGCAGTATCGATATTCGGGGCGGATTGTCCATTGACAAAGAGTTATCACTGTTCCACTCACCGCTTGATGGACAGATGCCCCAAGGCGGGATTTGCCGTGTTATTATTGAATATTAGCGTAATACGATATCTCAAAAAAGTAATGAAGCATTTGCCGCCAAATCTCAAGCGTAACTTTTTCTTGCTTCTCCTGCTAATGGTAGTTGTTGCCCTTGTTGAAGCATTGGTACTTGGTTTGATTTCCCTGTATGCAACTTCGATTTCTGTTCCGGAAAAGCTGTTGACATCATCACTGTTTACCAACTTCATTGATTATTTCGGAATAGAGGGACCCATAACCAATGAAAGCTTGATTTTAGCATTGAGCATATTGGTTGTAATTGCGATCGCGGTTAAGAATTGGCTTTTAGTGTTTATGAATCTTTACGTTGGTAAGCATGAGGCTAGGGTGCAGGCTTTTTTGGGGAACAAGTTAATGAAGATGATTATGGATGTGGCCTACGAGTGGCATCTAAGCCGCAATCCTCAAGAAATCCTCTTTACCATCAATCTAAAGGAACAAATGGGTCTATTCGTGCAATTGTCTTTAAATGTCGCAAGTAATTCCATTCTTACACTTGTTATGCTAACAAGCGTGTTTATCATTCAGCCAATACTGATGCCAGCTATGACGGTGGTAATAGGACTGGCTTCTTACTACATATACAGAATCGTGCGCAAAAAAGTCGACAGAAACTCACAGAAGCTATTTAGCTCTTCGATGGCTAGCATTTTGGAAACATCTAAGGCGGCATATGGAATGAAGGATGTCAGGATTGTTGGCTTAGAGAAGAAACTCCGGAAGTCATATGCCGACAAAAATTATCGATACGCTAAACATTCCAGTTTTCGCAAGGTTTTGGCTAGCTTGCCAGCCAATGTTATGGAAACCATTGGCTTCATCTTCCTGTCCCTGTCTATTATCCTTATGGTTAGCATACTTCAATTGAGTTGGCTGGAAATCATTGGCACTCTGGCAGTAATTGCTGTCGGAGCCTGGAAGGTTCTACCCGCCATCAATCGAATAGTCAGTTTTTTGGCACAGATTCGGAGCATTTTCCCACAAATTGATTTTTTCTTCAAAACCATAGATGAAATTAAACAGTTTGCCGAACAAGAAAACAGGAAAAAATACCTCATATCCAGCCGCTATGATGATACAAGAATAGAGCTTGATAATTCGCCAGTTTTTAACAATGAAACAGAATTGATAGATATCTCGTTTTCATACAGCAACTCAAAAAAATATGCGATAGAGAAATTGACATGTAGAATCCGCAGGGGTGAATCCATCGGCATAATTGGTCATTCAGGGGCCGGCAAGAGCACACTCGTAGACATACTGATCGGGCTTCTTATACCGGACACGGGTCAAATGAAAATCGATGGTGTTAGTGTAACACCGGAAAAACTATCAAAGTGGAAGAGACTCTTTGGATACGTTCATCAGTTTCCCTATATTTATGATTGTACGCTCGCGGAGAATGTGGCGTTGGGCGAGGATTTGAATACGATTGATGAAAGGAAGATTCTTCAGGTCTGCAAGAGGGCCTCAATAAATTTCATCGATGAACTGGAGGATGGTATTTATTCCAGAATCGGTGAACGAGGTTCCATGCTCTCTGGCGGTCAAAAACAGCGTATAACAATTGCCAGAGCCTTATACACCAACCCTGAAATACTGATTTTTGACGAGGCCACAAGCTCACTAGATGCCAAGAGCGAAAGGATGATTAAGCAAACTATCGACAGATTCAAGGGCGATCAGACGATATTGATTATTGCTCACAGATTGTCGTCGGTTGAAAACTGTGATAAGCTTATCTGGCTGGAAAACGGAAGGTTGATAAAAACCGGCACTCCCGAGGAGATCTTGCCGCTATATGAGAAAACCGGATAGTGATTTGAATTCTGTGCCAGATCGTGCTGCGAGGAATCTCGTTCATAAATCATCATTGCAATCGTTGAAGAGGGCCTATGCTATTGTCACAAAGTCTTAGACCTCATAGAGCCCCCAATGAAACAGAGCAAAAACCCTCATTTCATAAGAGAATATAAGCACCAATGAGGCTCATGCGCCCCAAATATCAGAAATGGTCCAAGATAAGCTCAATGAGATGCTGAAAGTGGAATAGACTCATCGGTGCCCAGAGATACGAACGAACTGGTGCACCAAAGATACCCGTGCCGGCTTCCATGGTTAACCTGAATGTTCCCCTCTTTGGAAGACGGCCATTACTGAATGCTGCAAACGATGGGAATCAATCGGTAGAAGAAGCCTAAGTTAGGACCTATCCAGCCGATGAGGTTCGGAATGCCTCGATTTCTGTGGCTCTAGGCGTCTTGAGGTTTTCACTATCGCGTGAGGGCACCGAAGAGGTCAGGTTGAACAAATTCCTGGTGCACTTAAAAAGCAGGGATTGCGGGATGACAATGCTTCCCGCCAGATTTTAGGGGTCCCTAGGTTTGGTTCTGTATGAATCCCCCAAGAATCAACCATTTGATTCTAAGTGTTCAGCCTTGTTTTCATTCTCGCAATGCAACTGGAAAAACTCAAGATAGGAGTCATGTCATTTAGTGCACTGTGAGGCCGGATTGTATTCCAGCCTCCATCGTTCAACCTTCTCTCTGGCATCCTAGAGTGATTGGAACCAATTCAGACACTCATCTTTGCATCGTCCATTGAAGCTTTCAATGAAGCAGTTTTTCTACAGGCTTTCCCGCAGTGATGAAACAGAGCTTGATCTCGTTCAAGCAGCACCACTGGTTGAGCGCTTTACTGGTGAACTCCGGACCATCCTCACAGAGGATTCGTTCTGGTTTCCCCCGACGATTCATCAGACTCTCCAGTGTTCTGGCAACTGCCAGTTCACCGATGTTCAGATCCACTTCCAGCCTCAGGCATTCTCGGGTGCATTCATCTATGATGTCCAAAAGCGCCGGCCGTAGGCGATGCTGACGGACATGAAATCCATGGACCATTGCTGATTGGGACGACTCGGATTCTCAGGTTTCTTTCGTTCTTCGCTGCGTATTCGCTTCCTGCCTAGCAAGAGCTTCTCTTCCCGGTAGATCCGCTCCACTTCTTGTGGTTCACTTGAAAACCCTCAGGGCGTAACAAGATGTAGATGCGGGGACTACCATATCTGGAGTACCGACGTGATGAGGAACTTGATGCGGTCTCTTAGCTCCGAATCATCTGAATGTCGGCTTTCATAGCGATAGACATTTCGGCTTAGATGAGTGTATTTGCAGGCTTCCCTTTCCGATAGCCCGAAATGAGTAATCGAATGTACCACACCTTCCTTCTTCACTTCAGGCGGCAGAAGTTTTTTAGTAGGTCGTTTATGGCCAAGTTGTCCAAAGCCTGGTCGGCAGCCAGTCGTTTGAGTTTCCGGTTCTCTTCTTCAAGTTACTTCAGGCGTTTGATGTCGCTGACCATCATGCGCCATACTTGGAGCGCCAGCTGTAGTATGTCGCATCGCTGATATCCTGCTTGCGACAGGTATCCATGACCTTCGCACTGGCAACAACCTCATTCAGAATTTGGACAATCTTCTCTTTGGAGTACTTCGTTTTCATTCTAATCTCACTTGTATCCTAGGTCAAAACGCTAAGGATTGTTGGCCCCATTTTTGAGGGAAGGGTCAAAATCTCCCTTCTACTGCCGCTTCTCCCCTGAAAACTCCCAGCAGACCGATCGGTTCATTCGCGCTGCTAAGACGGGCGGCAAGGTCCAGCCGGCATCCGGGGAAAAACTCTGTCTTTTGGTTCCCAAGGCGGGAGGAGAAGAAGTGCTGCAAGTCACCGAGATTATCAGGGGATTAAAGCTTGCTTTTCCGGGAAATCGAATGGGCCAATTTGGGCAATGTTGGATTTCGCAGATGCGCGCGGTGTTCTGATAGAGTGATTTAGAGGTTCTTTTTGAATACCACTCTGGCAGGCTCAGATTGGAAATGAGGAAGCGGCTTTTTTCGCTTGAAAACCTCCAAAAATCCGGGTAGTGTTTTCGAACAGGTTGCAAGTGAACTTGCGAATCTTGTTGCACAGGGAGAGAAAAACTAGCTTATAGTCAGGCTTACCGAGCCTTGCCGGTTTTTTTGAAAAACCGCATCCGCCGCTGTTTTTAGGTAGCGATGGGAGGTATGCATATTTTTTACGAAGAAGGAAGGTGGAGAATTCGCTTCTGGGGAAATTCACTCAAGACGGATAGTGAGCAAATTCTGTGCCCAGGCCAGTCGGAAATCGGCATGGCGGCGAATTCGGAGCTAGATTCCGTGGCACTGCTCGATAAACTTGCAAGTGGTCTTGTGTTAAATCCTGCTAGGCGGCGATCCGATGACGGGCAGAACTGCTATAATCGTCGATTTGCTGAATTCTCTGAATCAGCTCAAGATAGTGTTGGCGGCGCCCATTTGGGCGTGCAGCAGCAAGAACTACCGGGGCTCTTACATGGAAAATCAAAACCGGCAGGAATTTACTGGCTAGACCATTCACGAAGGTCAGGGTGTGAAATTCCATGAAGCTGCTGTGATACTGCCTCTAGGGAATAAAATTCACGCGTGGAATCCTTATAAAACGGCAGTAAGCGGGGCGAAAAAGAGATGAGCCTCTTTGCTCAATTCGCAAAGGTCAATGCCATTTCGGCCCCAGAGAGTAGGCGAAAATTCCAGAACTCGGAATTGAGATGAAGCAGCATAGCTAGGGAGGTGATTATGTCTATATGGGATGTGCTTGAAAAAGCAGCTTATACGGGACTTGGTTTAGCCGCCTTAACCAAGGAAAAACTCGATGAGGCCTTAGAAAGAATCAAGAAAAGGGGTTTTACCGAGGAGGAGGGTCAAAGCCTTGCAAGGGAAATGAGGGAGCATGCTGAGATCGCGCGCAGGAAGTTCGGTGAATACGTGGCCGAGGCCGTGGAGAAGGTTCTTCCACGGTTCAAACTTGCAAAGTTCGACGAATTTGAGGCCTTGAGGAAAAGGGTGGTCAGGCTTGAGAAAAAACTGACAAGATCTGCAACCGGAGAAAAGTCCTAAGATGGCGAAAACTCGCAGGGACTCAATGCTTTGGACTCAGGTGGGACGAACTCTGCGGCGCATGAACCGCTACGGCGAAATTCTTGGCGTTCTGGTGCGATATGGCTTTGCCGACATTGTAAGAAAAATCGATGGCGGTGTCAGATTTCGAAGCAAAAACCTGCAAAAACGGAAACGAATCTGGACAAGACCGGAAAGAATGCGCCGTGCTCTGGAAGAGCTAGGCCCCACCTTTGTCAAGATAGGCCAATTGCTCAGCCATCGACCGGATATCCTTCCACCTGATTGGATTGCGGAATTCGAAAAGCTTAGAGGCATGGTGCCTTCGGTTGACAGCAAGGAAATTGCCAAAGTTGTGGAACAGGAACTCGGCGCGCCTCCCGGAGCAATCTTCCGGAACTTCAGCCTATCTCCGATTGCCTCCGCCTCCATAGCCCAGGTACACCGGGCCCAGTTGGAGCTGCCCGAGTCTACTTCTCAAACCATCGATGTGGCAGTGAAAATTCAACGCCCCGGCATACGCCGCGTAATTGAACTTGATCTATCCATCATACGAGACATGACCCGAATTCTTGAGCGAACGAAATCGGCAATCGCTCAGTTCAAACCGACCGAGGCCGTCCGGGAACTGGAATACACCCTGCTTCAGGAGCTCGACTTTCGAAACGAGGCCGATAACCTTAGATGCTTCCGGCGCAATTTTGAGAATAATCCTCAGATTAGCGCCCCAGAACCGCTCTCACATTGTTCGAGCAGACGAGTTCTGACGATGAGCTTCATTGAAGGCACCCCGGTTGGCGACTACTTGGGAACTGATTCAATGAGCATTGATCGGCCAGGCATTGCGCGGATTGGTGCCGAAGCTGTACTCAAGCAAATTTTCGAACACAGGTTTTTTCATTCGGATCCACACGGGGGAAATATATTCATAGTTCCCGGAAACAAAATTGCCTTTTTGGACTTTGGGCAGGTGGGAACGATTCTCCCCAGTCAGCGAATTTTTCTTGCCGATTTATTGGCGGCTATAATCCAATCCGATGCTCCTCGCGCTGCCAGAGCGGTACTCAAATGGTCGGGCTATTGTGAACCCGAGGATGTTCGCAACCTGACCACAGACATGGAACAGCTAATCCAGCGCTATATAACCCGCCCCTTTGGTAGCATCGAACTCGGCGAGATAGTTCCCGCCATGGTAAATCTTATTAGGCACTACAAAATAGAGATTCCTTCGAATTTCTATTTGCTGGTAAAGGCTCTCATAACCATCGAGAATATAGCGAGCACCCTGGAACCTTCCTTTGATTTCAAACAGGTTTCAACCCCCTTCGTAAGAGAGATGATAGCCAAGGAATTCAACTCAAAGAGAATTACCGAGAAAATAGCTCAGGTCGGAGGCGATACTTTCAAATTGATGCAGGATTTACCCGCGGGGGTGCACGATGTTCTCAGCCTGATCAGGGAGGGGAGAATCCGCGCTGAAATCGAGATAAGAAACACGGGGATACTCATTACCACGCTTAGAAGGGTGATAACCCGTCTTTCGGCCGCCATACTCCTGGCTGCTATGATTATGGGATCCTCAATCCTTGTACAGTCCCTAATCCCACCGCTGATTTTTGGAATCCCCGTCATCGGGATACTTGGCTTCATGATTTCAGGCCTTATCGGGATTATCTTCCTTGTCGACCTCTGGCGTAGCAGATGATAGACAGCCAGTTCCTGTACGAGGACAATCACCTCCTTGCATTGAACAAGAATTCGGGGCAGCTGGTGCAGGCCGATAAAAGCGGCGACGCCTGCCTCCTCGACATGGTAAGGGCCCATATCAAGGCGAGGGATGGCAAACCGGGGAGGGTGTTCATTGGCCTCCCTCATCGTTTGGATCGGTCCACGAGCGGTGTTATTTTGCTGGCAAAAACAACTAAGGCCCTTGGCCGGCTTAGTGCGTCATTTCGAGAGCGAAACTGCCGTAAACTCTACTGGGCCATCACGGAAGACGCGCCGCGGGAACCCGCTGGCGAGTTGGTTCATTGGCTGAAAAAGGATGAACAGTCCAACATAGCTAGGATTACCAAGGCCGGAAGTCCCGGTGCAAAGGAGGCTCGCCTGCGATACCGCCTGCTTGGAGCCTCAAAATGCTACTTCCTCGTGGAGATAGAACTGCTAAGCGGACGACACCACCAAATAAGAGCTCAGATGGCGGCTATCGCCTGCCCCGTAAGGGGAGATATAAAATATGGTGCGAAAAGGTCGAAACCGGGCGGAGGCATTTGTCTGCACGCCTGCCTTATCGAAATTCCCCACCCCACTCGCATAGAGGCCTTGAACATCATTGCCCCCCTTCCCAACGAACCGCTTTGGAACGCCTTCACAGAGTTTTTTCCCCAAAGCCCCAGGAGGCGTCCATCAGGTAATAGCGGGGGGAAAAGCATAGCTGCTTGTACATGGAGCATGGGAGGGGCATAATGATAAACGTGAGAAAGTATTATATTGTCCTGGCTGCCTTGATGCTGACCATCGGCTCTTGTAGATCAATAAGCAATATCGCCATTAACTCAGTGGCGGATATACTCTCTTCGCCTGAGGGCTCCAATGTATTCACATCGGATAACGATCCGAAGCTGGTTGGCGACTCTATCCCCCTGGCCTTGAAGCTCTATGAAATTATCCTGGAAAGAGATCCGGAGAATTCCGAGCTTGCGGCGGCGACAGGGCGCAATTTCGTGATGTATTCAGGTGCCTTTGTGCAAATGCCAGCCGATATGCTGGATGATTCACTCTGGAAGGAGGCCAGCGCGGCCAGAAAACGAGCCAAGAAGCTATACCGCCGTGGCAGGGATTACCTTATGCGGGCGCTATATATGCGACACGGGGAATTAGAGAAATTTCTGGAAGAAAAAAAATACGACGATGCGATGGCGCTTCTGAATGAAGACGATGCGGAAATTGCATATTGGGCAGGCCTGGGCTGGCTCGGAATGGCCAGCACCGATCCACTTGACTTTGAGTTAACAAGCACATTGGAGGGGGCCCTCTTGCTGCTCTTTCGCTCAATGGAGCTACACGAGGTTAATTCCGGAATTCACGATGTCATGATTCAGATAAATTTAACGCTGCCCACTTCAATTCTTGTGAACCTGCGCAATCGCAGCCCGCATACGGCATCATATATGGACAAGTATTATTCTGCGGCCGGGATTGACGGGATTCCGGTAAATCGGGCGTTTTTTCACTATAATCGTGCCCTGGAATTGTCGGGGGGACTTGAACCCTCGCCGCATATTACTATGGCCACAGCCCTTTCAATAAGAGAGCAAGACGTAGAGGAATTTAGGAGGTATCTCGAGGCCGCACTAGCCATTGATCCCGAAGCGAACCCTGATTCTCGCCTGATGACGATAATCTATCAAGAGAAAGCCAAATGGCTGCTTGGGAGCATTGAGAATTTTTTCATATAAGGAAGATAAAATGATTCAAAGTATCAGTAGGGTTTTCACCAACCGCATTGGATTACTGGGAACGTTTTTGTTTTTTGCCCTTTGCGGAAACCTTCCGGCCATAACCGTGAAGCTTGGAAGCCCATTTCCCGAGAACTCGGAGTGGGATCTATCCCTAAGACGCTTGGCTGCAAGTTGGGAGCAGATAACAAACGGCGAAGTCAAAATCAGAATATATCCAGGAGGGATTGCCGGCGATCAGGCTGATATGATTCGTAAAATGCGCTTCGGACAGTTGGACGCGAGCGTCCTAACCTCCTTTGGTATGCGGGCGATAGTTCCGGAAACCTTTGTGCTCAGCCTTCCCGGGATACTAAATTCCGAGGATGAACTGGATTATGTTATCGATGAATTCCTGCCAACCTTCGATTACGACTTCGTAGACAAGGGATTTCGGGTTCTGGCATGGTCCAAGAGCGGTTGGGCCTACTTTTTTTCCAAGAATGCCATCACAACTCCGGATGAGATGAAGTTGGCAAGGCTGGCAATCGTGAAATCGGACAACGAAGTTGCCGAGAATTTCAAAGCCTTCGGTCTCAATGTAGTTCCCGTAGATTTCAGCGAGTTGATTGTGTCTCTGCAGAGCGGTATGGTGAGCGTTTTCTACTCTGCGCCAATGGCCGCAGTTGCCTACCAATGGTTTGTTTTGGCTCCGCATATGATAGATCTTCCCTTGGCCCCGGTATTGGGCGGAGTTGTTATCAGCGAGCGGACATGGAAACGAATTCCAGCTAAATTTCACGAAGATTTGAAGAGGGCCGCTGAAGTAGTGTCTCAGGATTTCTATCTGGAATCGGAGTCCCTGAACGCTGAGGCCATGCGTGTGATGACCAAAAATGGTCTTATCAAACAGGAGCTTAATGAGGAGGAAAGAGAAACCTGGTACAAATTCTTGAGGGAGGGATATGAGTTAGTTGTGGGTGAAGGCAGGTGGATCGACGATTACACTTATGAAGAATTTATCCTCGAGCTTGAAAGTCTCAGATAGCGGGCAGTATTGACTTTCATGATTTTGGAGGCATGGAGGAGAAAGCTGATCTCATGTCTGCTTATTCTTTGTCTGGCAGGAAATGTCTGTTCGCTAACAATCAAGCTGGCAAGTCCGCTCCCGGAAGCAACAGAGTGGAATAACGCTCTTTTGCGTATGGCCGAGGAGTGGAGTGAGATAACCGACGGCCTGATAGAGGTAAAAATCTATCCCGGCGGAATTGCGGGAGGAGAAGGCGAGATAGTTCGCAAAATGCGAATAGGTCAGCTTGATGCCGGCGTATTCTCGGCCTTCGGTTTAAAGGCGATTGTTCCTGAAACCCTCGTGCTAACCCTTCCGGGTTTAATCTTGGACGACAGGGAGCTCAATTACATACTCGATAGCTTTACATGGCGCTTTGAAGAGAGATTTCGCGAGGAAGGCTTTGAAATTTTGGCTTGGTCTCAATCAGGATGGGCTCATATTTACAGCAGTAAACCAATAAGCGATATAGCGGAATTGAAGGAACAGCGTTTGGCGGTGGACAACACGGAAAACACCACGGTTTCGATTTTTAAATCGCTGGGTTTCAATATAGTTCCGATTGGAATAAATGAAACCATCATCGCGTTGCATAGCGGCCTCGTTGATTCCGTTGCCGCGCCGCCGATGTTTGCCGCGGCCTTTCAGTGGTTTGCGCTCGCACCCTATATGTCAGATTTGAAACTGGTTCCGGTTATCGGGGGATTGGTGCTTAGCCGACGGGTTTGGCTCCAGGTGCCAAACGAGTATCATGATGCCCTTAAAGCCTCCATGCTAAGGGTTGCCAGGGACTTCAGTTCTGCATCGGCTCGGCTAAATGACGAGGCGATGGCTGTAATGAAGGATAAGGGTTTAGAAGTGGTTTTTCTGAATGAAGCCGCACGGGAAGAATGGCTTGATGCGATAATGAGCTGGCACAGCCTGTTTGTGGGCGACGGAAGGGCAATTCCCGTGGAGGTATATGAGAAATTACTGGATGAGAGGGAGAAGTTCAGAAACAAGTAAGCAAAGATTGGAGTAGATGATGAAAAAAGCTTGGGCTGACAGAATTGCATTAATCGAGGATATAATTGCCGGGGCTTTTTTGTTGATGCTGGCAGTGGTTCCAATTTTGGAAATTGTTATCCGAAAAGCGAGTGGCTCCGGATTTATCTGGTCCAATGGATTTCTCACCCATGTGGTGGTCTGGATATCATGGCTCGGTGGAATTATTGCTTCCCGGGAGGATTTGCATCTTTCTTTGAGTTCGGGGCCTGAGCCTTCAAAACCATTCTGGAAAGATGTCGAAAAAGTCAAGGCAATAGCAGTTACCGCCGTGAATATGGCCTTCACCATCGCCTCCGCTGCTTTCCTGGTGTGGGGTTTTGCACCTGGGGAAAAAGTTGGCGGAGTGCCGATACGGTTAATACTGATTATTCTCCCCTTCGGCTATTTCTCCATGTCGCTAAGGGCCCTGTGGCGACCTTACAGAAAACCTTCTCCCCTTCTTTGGCTTGGTCTTTCGATCGGAGTGGTTCTTGCGTGGGCGAGTGTAGTTAGCCTGATAGAGGCAACAAATTTTGATGTTCCGGAGTTTCTCTATAGGAGTCAGGACCTATATTGGACCTTTTTCCGATGGGCCAGATGGCCGTTAATTATTGCGATTGTCCTTTTGGCCCTACGCGGCCTTCCAATCTATGTTTTACTGGGCGGTACGGCTCTGCTTCTCTTCGCGGGGAATGGGGGTCAATTAGCCGTGCTGCCCAACGAGGCCTACAACTTGCTCATCGGAAACATTGTTCCGGCTATTCCCCTGTTTACTTTCGCCGGGTTCCTGCTATCTCAGGGTTCGGCAGGCAAGAGACTGGTTCGCTTCTTCCAGGCGACTTTGGGCTGGCTTCCTGGCGGGCTCGCTGTTGTAACTGTGGTGGCCTGCGCGTATTTTACCACCTTCACCGGGGCCTCTGGAGTTACAATCCTGGCTCTGGGGGGCCTACTGTCCCCGGTTCTGATAGAAAGCAGGCAATATGGAAGAGATTTTTCCAGGGGTTTGATTACCTCGTCGGGCAGTGTGGGACTCCTGTTCCCGCCGGCACTTCCCATTATAATGTACGGCGTTGTCGCCCAGGTTAGCATCAGGGATATGTTTCTTGGAGGTCTCCTTCCGGGGACCCTCCTAATGCTGGTACTTTCCGGAATGGGCATGGTTCGAGCGTTCAAGCACAGGAAGGAGCGGGTTCCCTTTGTATTTAAGAACTGCATTTCCTCCCTGAAGGCGGCAATAAGCGATCTTCTTCTACCGGTTGTGCTTCTTTTTTCGTACTTCACGGGTATTACGACGGTGGTTGAGACGGCGGCACTGGCTGTTGTGTACAGCCTCATACTCACCCTAGTTACCGGGGAATTGACGTTCAAGTTGATAATGAGAGTGCTGCGGCGGGGTGTGCCGGTAATAGGCGGGGTGCTAGTAATACTGGCGATGGCAAAGGGGCTTAGCTATTTCATTATAGATGCGCAGATTCCTACGATGCTTACCACATTTTTCCGTGAAAATGTCTCATCGCGCTTCGTGTTTCTAATCCTGCTGAATCTGGCCCTGCTGCTAACCGGCACATTGATGGATATTTATTCCGCGATTCTTGTGATGGCGCCGCTGGTTATACCCCTGGGCGCTCTCTATAATGTACATCCGGTGCAATTGGGGATAATATTTCTCGCAAATCTGCAGTTGGGCTATCTAACGCCTCCGGTTGGAATGAATCTTTTCCTGGCAAGTTATACCTTCGAAGAGCCAATGATACGGATCTATCGGCAGGTAGTGCCCTTCCTGCTGGTTCTCCTAATAGCCGTGCTGCTCATCACCTATGTGCCCTGGTTTAGCCTGGCGCTCCTGAAAAGCTGATATTCCGGAGTTCTTCCACCAGTCTTCGAACAGCCTCGCCCGGGCGCCGGGCGAGGCCAATTCTCTTCACTATAGCTGATCCTACCACCACGGCATCTACCAATCCCATTAGACTTGCTATCTGGGAGGCGCATTGTATGCCAAAACCAGCCATTATTTTCGGGCGGCTTTGACGATGTGCTCTGACTCTTGTCAGGAAATCGCGCTGAGGGGCTTCAATTTCTGTGTAGGCGCCAGTTATTCCACTGCGTAGCGTGATGTAAATCCAGTCTATTGGCATTGCAAGAATTTCTTCCAGCCTCCGCTCACTAACCCATGGCACGAGAACGGGTACCGCCGGGCATGCAAGTTCAGCGGCTGTGTAGAATAGGCCCTCATCCGCTCCCGGCACAAGGTTTGGAATGATTATGCCGGTTGTGGAAAATTCGACAGCATGGCGGATGAAGTCTCTTAGTCCATGGCTGATTGCGGTGCTGGCATAGCTCATAAGGAAAACTGGAATTGTAAATTCAGCCCGGATGGCTTCCAGCAGCCTCCATGTGTCCGTCACTTTGAAGCCCCTGTCCAAGGCCACCCTGCAGGCATTTTCGATTAAGGGTCCATCCGCATTGGGATCGGAAAAGGGCATTTGAATTTCAAGGGCATAGGCGCCGCCGGCTATCAGACCTTTGGCAACTTCCAGGGATTTTTCAAAATCCGGGTAGCCGGCAACCATGTGGGTGACAAGCGATATCCCAGTGCCGATGCTCATGCGTTTTCCTCCGGTCTGCCCTGTTCCCGAAGAAAGGTCTTCCAGGCCGGACCGTCAAGGGCGGCCGCGGAAATAAAGATGTCCTTGTCGCCCCGGCCGGACATGTTTACCACCACGGTTTTTCCGGCCCCAAGGTTACGGGCAAGCACAATGGCGGCGGAGCCGGCATGCGCGGATTCCATGGCAAAAACCAGTCCTTCCTCAATTGCAAAAAACCTGAGCGCTTCGAGAGCCTCTTGGTCACTTACGCTGACAAAGCGAATTCTGCCATTCTCGGCCAGATGTGCAAGCTGTGGGCCAATTCCGGGATAATCGAGGCCCGCTGAAATGGAATGAGTGGGTAAAACCTGACCGTCGAGATCAACCAAGAAGCGGCTTCTATATCCGTGAACGATACTGGTCCTGCCATCTCCGGATATTCTTGCCGCATTGTTTCCGGCTCCGGCCCCCCTGCCTCCCGCTTCAGCGCCGATCAGGATTGGACTTATGCCCTCCAGATAGGGCTCGAAAAATCCAATTGCGTTGGAACCGCCGCCAACGCATGCAACCAGGCCATCGGGTTCAATGTCGTTCAATTGTATCTTGGTTTCCCTGCCTATCACCGACTGAAAATCACGCGCCATGTCTGGGAAGGGCGAGGGACCCAGGGCGGAACCCAGAAGATAGTGAGTGTCTTTCCAGCTTGACGCCCAGTCTCGGAGTGCCGCGTTTACCGCGTCTTTCAAAGTTCGAGTTCCCGAATAAACCGGTTTCACCTCCGCTCCATGGAGGTTCATCCAGTAAACATTGGGCCTTTGTCTGCGAATATCTTTCTCGCCCATATAGACAACGCATTTAATCTTGAGCTTTGCGCAGGCTACGGCACAGGCAACACCGTGCTGTCCGGCGCCGGTTTCGGCTATTACTCTGGTTTTGCCCATTCGCTTTGCAAGAAGCGCCTGGCCTATCGCATTGTTGATTTTATGAGCGCCGGTGTTGGCAAGTCCCTCCAGCTTGATATAGATATCCGCCCCTCCGATGGATGCCGAAGCATTGCGTGCGGGCAGCAATGGAGTCGGGCGGCCAATGAAATTCCGTCTGAGCTCCTCAAGCTCGAAGGTAAATGTCCTGTCTGTCTGGGCAAGTCTGAATTCGTTCTCCAAATCTTCCAGGGGTCTGCGGAGCACCTCGGCAACATATCGCCCCCCGTACTGTCCAAAAAATCCACCATCGCTCATAAATCCTGTCCCCGGGCCGCCATGATGAATTCCCTGATTCTGCCGTAATTCTTTCTGCCAATCGCTTCTTCGACACCGCTAGATGTGTCCACAAGGCCCGGATTATAGCTTCTTACTATCTGGCCGACGTTTTCCGGATTTAGACCGCCCGCGAGCCAGATTCTTCCCCGTCGGGCGGCGAATTCGAGCAGCTCGGGTGTCAGAAGCTTCCCCGTGCCCCCCCTTACCCCGGGGGTAAAGGAGTCAATCAATATCGCAGGGCCGAAACAGAGTTCAAGTGCCTTGCAATCCGACTTGTCTCGAAGTCTTATGGCCTTGTATCCTGGCCACTTTGCCACCGTATCCGCCCCCTCATCGCCGTGAAACTGTATGAAATCCAGCGCACCCTCGGCGAGCAATTCCGCCAGGGACAGGGGGAGGGATTCTTCAGGACCAAGCACTACAACAGCCGCCTTGCAGACTGCTAACCGGGCGCATTGGCGAATCAGGTTTGCCCCGACGCATCGCGGGGATTTTGCCACCACGAAGCCTATCATATCCGCCCCGAGATCGCTGGCAGCCTCGGCGTCTTCTAGGCTGGTTATACCGCATATCTTAATCAGCGGACCTCCTTCCCTACGACGGCGAAAAAGCTTTTTCCATGCTCCATAGCGGCGGCGCGCCTCGGATTCATTCGCCCATGCGCCAAGGAGCCGCTCCCCCAATTCAGGCGCGCAGGCAAGGGCTCCTCCTACAAGAAAGCCGGAAAAACCACCACCTCTTACAAATAGCGCATCATCCGGCGTTCTAATTCCAGATTCATAAACAACATCGCAGGGCCAATCGATAAAAGTTCTGATTTCCATGGGAAGCAGCGGCTCAACCTGGAAATTTCGTAGATTGCGGCTATTTATTCCGACAAGGGGGGGCTGGAAATTTCGCGCCTTTTCAACGTCAAAGTCGGTATGAACCTCAACCAGGCACTCCATGCCCAGTTCCTTTGCCCGAAAAAACATTGATTCTAGCAGATTGACATCTAGTAAGGCCGCGATTAGCAGAATTGCATCCGCCCCAGCCAGGTAGCTAACCTCCACATCTTCCAGGTTCAGGAGGAAGTCCTTTCTAAGTATGGCCAAATTCGGATGAGCCGATTTCACTTCGATAAGATCCGACAGGGATCCGGAGAATTCGGCTTCTTCGGTTAGAACGCTAAGGTGTCTGAATCCAGCTTGCCTGTATAGCTTGGCCAAGGCCGCCGGTTTCGGGATGCTGGCGATGGCACCCTTAGATGGGCTGCGTCGTTTGAGCTCCGCTATCAGGATGCCCTCGGCCTCGTTCTGCCTGCCGGCAAATGGAATAAGGGGCAGAACACGACTGCCCGGCAGTTTCAAGCCCCCAGCGGCGCCATTCTGGCGAATGCGCCTAGCCCTTTTCGATGCGATTTGCAAGAGGATGTCCGGCGGCTCGCTCACTTTCGCCGCCGAAGCGATTCAAGTTTGGCCAAGAGGCGGCCATCCGTAAGAGCCTTCTTTGCAAGCCGGTATCCTGCACCAATCTCTTTAGCCATGCCGCAGACAAAGAGGGCGGCTCCCGTGTTCAGGCAGACAGCCTCCCGAATAGCGCTCGGGCCCCTACCGCGAACTATCTCTTCGGCAATTTGCGCATTTTCGGCCCCATCTCCCCCCTTGAGGTCTGAAAAGTCAAACCCTGAAATCCCCAAGTCCTTCGGATTGAATAGGCCGGCGGTTTCAATGCCCTTTTCGTCGATAAAAAAGTAGTTGGTAGGCGCAACCGGCGAAATTTCATCCAAATCATCCTCTGAATGAAGAGTCATAATCCGCCTTACTCCCAGAATCCTGCCCGCCTGCGCGATTGTCGGAAGCAGGTTCGCCTCGTAAACTCCGATAATCTGAAATTCGGTGCCCACCGGATTAACCAGGGGTCCAAGGCAGTTGAGCAAAGTTTTTATACCCAGGGCGGCGCGCACAGGGCCCGCATGCCGCATCGCGCCATGAAAAACAGGTGCCGCCATGTAGGCGAATCCCTCCTCCCTGATGCTTTGAGCCACCCCCTCGGGGTCCAGGTCAACCTTGATTCCGAGCGCCGCGAAAAAATCCGTACTTCCCGAACGGGAGCTCACGGCCTTATTCCCATGCTTAGCAACTCTCGCGCCGCAGCTTGCCGCCAGGAGCGCCGAAAGCGAGGAGATATTGAAGGTGCCCTTTCCATCTCCCCCGGTTCCACAGGTATCGAGCACGCCGCCCTCATCAAAGGGTACCATTCTTTTCTTCCTAATCAGCACAGACGCACAGGCGGCCAGTTCATTTGCGCTTACGCCCTTGGCAGCGAGTCCAACCAGTATTCCGGCGGTAAAGCTAGCATCGAGGGCCCCGTCCGTCAGTTCCTCCATGAAGGCGCTGGCATCCTCCCTGCTCAAATCATTTCCGTCGATCACTTGGCTAAGAAGCCGCCTTCTGTTTAGAGGCTTGCGTCGCCAGTTCAAAAAGTTGGCCAAAATCCTATGACCATCTTCGCTTCCGATGGATTCCGGATGAAATTGCAAACCTTCAACCGGCAAACGCCGATGCCGAAGTCCCATAATCTCTCCGTCGGCTGCCCAGGCGCTCACTTCCAGCTCATCGGGCACCAGCGAGGGGTCTACCGCCAGGGAATGATAGCGAGTAAACAAACCCGAGGCGCCCAGGTTTCGCAGCACACCCTCCCCGTCAATGGAAATTCGCTCAACCTTGCCATGCACAATGTTCTTGGCCTGCACAATCTTGCCGCCAAAGGCCACCGCCAGGCATTGGAGTCCCAGGCAGATACCCAGAATGGGAATTTTGCCGGCAAGGCTTCGAATGGCTTCCACGGAAATACCGGCGTCGGCGGGTGTTCCCGGGCCCGGCGATATAAGCAGTCGACCCGGCGCAAGTTCGAGCAGCCGCATGACTGAAATCTCATCGTTCCGATACACCTGTATATCGTTTTTCAGACCCGCATTCTCCATGAGCTTTCCGAGGATCTGATAGATGTTGTAGGTGAAGGAATCGTAATTGTCAATTATTACAGTCGGTCCCATTCAAACCTCTACTCCCGCGGCCGCGGCAATGGCCCTTAATTTCTCATTGGTTTCCTCGAGCTCCCTCTCGGGATTTGAATCGTATACAACCCCACCGCCGGCTTGCAGGAAGAGTCGATTCTCCTTCTTCAGGACACTGCGAATCGTGATACAGGTGTCAAGCGACTCTTCGGATTCCAAATAGCCCACAAGTCCGGCATAGAACCCCCGCGGCATTTTTTCCAGGCTCGCGATAGTTTTCACAGCCTGAATCTTTGGCGCCCCCGAAACCGTTCCAGCCGGGAAGGTGGCCCGAATGGCGTCGATGGCGCTCCTATTGTCGGACAAGTCTCCTTCAACCTGGCTTACCATGTGCATTACCTTCGAGTATTTTTCAATCACCATTTTTTTGCTCACCTCTACCGTGCCAACCTTGCATATCCTCCCAAGGTCGTTGCGTCCTAGATCGACAAGCATCAGATGCTCTGCCCTTTCCTTCTCGTTTTTTTCGAGTTCGGCCGCCAGGGCCCTGTCTTCGGCCTCATTTGCGCCGCGGCGTCTGGTACCCGCTATTGGCCGCAGAATCACACGTCTGTCGTTCACCTTTACGTGCATCTCGGGCGATGTTCCGAAAAGCTGCCAGGATCCAAAATCCAGATAGAACTGGTAGGGCGAGGGATTGGAACTCCGCAGCGTCCGGTACACATCGAATGCAGTCGTCTGAGTAACAATTTCCAGGCGCCGCGATGGAACCGCCTGAAGAAGGTTCCCCCTGATTATCTCCTGGCGCACCCTGGATACAGCCTCCTTGTAGTTTTCGCTTTCCTCTATTGACGAGGCTATAATCGCCGGATACTCCATGGGCTTTTCCATCATATAGTTGAAATTCAAATCACCAATCTTTGCTTCGACGTCATCTAGGGCCTTCTCGAGGTCAAGCTCTTCTTCCCCCACGTCGTAGTTTACGCCTATCAGGTGAATCTGATCCGTATAATGATCGAAAATCACATAGACATGGCCGAAAATAAAGGCCGCTAGCGGAAGGCCCAGGGGATCGGGACGATTCGGAAATCCGAAAGAATCGCAGAAGGAGGCAAACTCGAAAGAGAGAAATCCTATTCCGCCGGCCGGGAAGGGGTAGTCGCTTTTGAAGTCCGCGTGTTTGGAAGCTATTTCGGCGAGCACATCCAAAATATCCCTACCCTCCATCACTCTTCGTTCCGGTCCCTTGCGCATAATAATCATTTTGCCCTCTTGCCACACCTGGAATGCCTCCTTTACCAGCAAAAGGGAGTAGCGCTCCCTGCCTCGAGATAGTGAGGAAGATTCCAGAATCACCCTGGAATTCAGCTTCCCGGCAAGTCCGAAGGGAGTGTATTTCTCGCCTGCCAGAGTTCTCGTTAAAACTGCTGCGGGCCCTGTGGAGTTCATCGCCAACCTCTTTCAGTATCGCTGTCTATAGATACACCTTTGAAGAAGGGCATGTCAACAAAAAGGCCGGCCTGCCAATATGTAGGGCTTATTTAGGTTCTCTTCTAAGAATCGGGGTTCGGCTCCATCAGCAGGAATTCTTCGGCGATGCGATCTAGGTACCATCCTGTGACCGCGATTATCCGGTTGGTAAAGGAGGCTTGAGCGCGTTTGAGGAAGGATTTCACGTTCAGGGTTCTGGCGGCCATGGCGCCGTAAATCAGAAGACCCTCCCTTATGGGTATTACAATAATGCGAATCTGCATCTTGCCTGGATTAACCACCCGAATCAGGCCCTTGTAGCGCATTGGGGTAAGGTTTTCGATGGCGATGGACATATCACTGCCTGCGGATCTGTAGGTGACTTTGGACTGGTTGCTGCCGAAGGACTTGTCTTTCTGATGGATCAAAATAGTGTCCAGGGGAACTATGTCTTCGACTATGGGGTCGCCTAGGGCTGTTTTGGGTTCGTCCGAGTTGGCGATGACCCAGGATTCTTCGAAGAGCAGGCGGTCTTTACTGCGGGAAGCCGAGTAGTAGGTTAGGCCCTGGAGGGTTGATATCGAGCGTAGGATGTTATAGAGGATTAGCTGCCGTTTGTCGATAGAGACGCTGTGATATGCCGATGGGAGACTGGAATTGGAAACGAAATACAGCACTTCGATTCCGATGTTCAAGTCAGCTTCGGCTATCTGCCTCTCAACGGTTGCGGAGAGAGGAGTGCTTGGAAGAAGCCGAGTGGCCATTCGAGTGGGGTGGAACTGCTGCAATTTCCCGATTTCCACCAGGCTCTTGCGCCTGGCAGGGTTAAGAAACATGAGCGCCCCATCAAATGCGATTGGACCTTCCTCGGGATTTGGGTAGCCCTCGTGGATTGTTCCGTTCAGGGACAAGTTGCCAGATTTTGTTTCGTTTTGAGTGTATTCATCCAGACTCTGTGCAGCAGCTTCGTCGGGCAGGGTCATCTGGGTAGGCCACGCTGACAATGCGGCTATGAGGACTGCCAGAATCTTGAATTGTACTCGGGTGGAACTAATTGCGGGGTGCCCTTTCATTTTCATTATGCCAAGTATCTTCGGCCCGGTAAGCTTTTTCAAGTCTCTTTCCTGAATATCACGGGCCTTTGAAAGCAGATATGACAACCTTAAGGCTATGCTTCGGAAGCGAAAACTAAAAAATCAAGTAGAGTACTCCCCTTGCATCCAGCGTCCATTCTGTCTGCCGAAACAGGCAGGATGGAGTAAAATCGCAAAATACTCTCCTGCCGGGTGGGAGCCTAGATTCGCCCGAGGGCATGATCTAGCAGGTTGAAGAAGTTCGGGAAAGTCACTTCTACGGCTTCGGCGCCCCGAATGCAGATGGTTTTCCGTATTCCGAGGGCGGCGACTGCCAGTGCCATTACCACGCGATGATCGCCATGGCCATCCACAGTTATGGAATCGGCGACCTGTCTGCGCCTGACCGTCCTGCCGGACTGCGCCCGTGCGGGCTCTCTTTCCCCGCTGGTCCGCGGGTTGCATATGGAGCCTTCCATTCCCAGGCTGCCTTGAATAACAAGTCCATCGGACAACTCCTTGATGCTGGCCCCCAAAATACGTAATTCGGAACACATAACCGCGATGCGATCGGTTTCCTTAATGCGGGCCTGAGGCACATTGACCAACCTGGTTGTTCCCGAGGCATAGCAGCCAATAACCGCCATTGCCGGTAGTGCGTCGGGAGTTGCATTGAGATCGAAGGTTCCTCCGCTAAGCGGTCCCCCAGCTATCCTGATTCCCCCGCTAAGTCCGTCAATCCTGCAGCCCATCGCTTGGAGCATGTCCACAACTGTCTTATCTCCCTGGGGGTCCTCCAAATCCAGGCCTTCTAGCACCACTTCGCTTCTGGTGATCGCCGCGGCCGCCAGGAAGAATGTTGCCGACGACCAATCGGCCGGTATCACCCTGTTAAAGGCCTGATAACACTGACCGGAGGGAATACTAAAACCCTTCCATCCATCGCGCGTATAGGCGATGCCCTGGCTGTCGAGCCAGCTAAGAGTGATGTCCACATAGGGAGTTTCATTCAGGGAACGAATCTTGATCTGTGTTGGTTCCGGCTCCCTCCTGTCGCTCCCCGTTTTCTGGCAATGCTCCTTGGCCTTTGCGCCGTTGGGACTATCAGACACCAACGCCATTTTGCCCTCCCTGCCCACTTCGCCGTTCCGATGGCTCGCCGCAATTAGCGGAGCCGCTAGCAGCAGGGCCGAAAGAAACTGGCTTGTTGGACAGTCCAGCGTTATTGCGCCGGGCCTGAGAGGTCCACAAACTGTAAATGGCGCGCAGCCATCCTTGGCTCCCTCGATTTTCGCCCCCAAGGCAGCAAGCGCATTGAGCAGCGGCGAGGCCGAGCGGCGTCGAATTTGCTCATCCCCATCGAATCTGATCCGGAAGTCGAAGAGCGCGGCAAGGGCCGCGGCAAAGTACAGGGTTGTGCCGGAGTTGCCGACATCCACATAAGGCACGAGGTGTTTTGCCGGTTCAGCTTTGCCGCCTATGCCGTGCAGCACCCAGTCCTCTCCATCAACTTCAATCCTGGCGCCGAATTTTTCCGCCACGGCGCGGCAGCTAATGGCATCCAGACTCACTAAGGGACGCCGTAGTCGACTGCTGCCCTGGGCGAAGGTGGCAATGAGCAGGGCCCGGATGGTATGTGACTTCGAAGCCGGAATCGGGATTCTGCCCCCAAGTTTCGGTTGACTTTCGTCCTGTCCAGGTCCCCTTATGCGGTGAATCATGGGAGGAGTGTAAAGACTTCAATCTACTTGTGTCAAACGAGAGTAATGGCGACCAAACAGACTCGGCTCTCTTGGCGCGGCGCCCAGTTACAAGCGGTATTTTGTGCTGCAAGTTCATCTTGTGGCGTATTGTTCAAATTGACTATGTCCATGCCTCTTCCAAAAGATATGCTCTTTGTCGAAAATGAAATCATGAGACTTCTTCTACCATATACCGCATTTCTTCTGGCTTTGTCTCTCGGTAGCTGCAGAACTGCAAAGGAACTTGTTTTGGACGATCCATCGTTGCAGGAACAGATAGTCGACAGGATACTGGCGGGCGCAGAATATAGAGTTAGAGAGGAGGATATCCCCCATATCCGCACACTGATGCAGGATGATCGGGATGACTATCGTCTAGCCGGATTGATGCTGGCACTGGAATCCGGGAATGAGGCCTTGTATCCGGACATTGTGCAGGCCGCCTTGGTTGAGAATCCCAAAACTTCCATGCTTGCGCTCGGGAAGATTCAGAGTATGTGGACGGAGTTTTATCCACTGGCTATGAACTTGCTGCGCGATGCCAACCCCCAAGTGCGTTCGAGTGGATTGTTCTTGCTCTCCAGGCTAGGGGGAGATGACAAGGTTCCGATCATTATTGATTTTTTTGCCGATGTCGACGCCGATGTGCGTAACCAGGCCTCGCTGGCGATTTGGAAAATTGCGGACAATGAGAACGCGCTGCTTCGGAAGGCTCTTTCAAGCGCTAATGAACTTGTGGCGGCGACTGCATACCGAACTCTTGGATATTTTGCGAATATGGACGACATCGAAATTCTTGTTGATGGCTTCTCCTCAAGTACTGCGCGGATTCGACATGAGGCTCAATTGGCGGTTCTGAAATTTGGGGAGGATGCTCTGCCAGAGCTCCACGCAACGGCAAGTGATTCGCAAAATGCTTACCGTGTTCGATTATCGGCCCTTGATGTTATTGGCGGTTTACGGTCGACGGTGAGTCTGCCCTTTCTGATGGAGCTGTTCGACGACGAAGATGGCCGTATTGTCGAGAAGGCCCAGGCTGTCTTAGGCACCTATGGTTCGGAGGCTGTTCCGGCGCTGGCAAGGCTCTATGCGAATTCGGCGAAGGAAAACCGTATCAAAGCTCTTCGTTTGATGGGCGAGATTGGATCTTCCTCAGCGCTTCCCTTCCTGGCTGGCGCTCTGGGCGATCAATCGGAACCGGTCAGGCTGGTAGCGATTTCATCTCTTGAGCTCTACGGCCGAGAGGCCTGGCCGGCTGTGCAAAAACAGTTATCGGGCGATGACTCTGCTGGTGTCGATACTGCGCTTGACTATCTTATGAATCAGGTGGACCCCTGGCTTGTTGACGGGGATGAGGGAAGGGTGAATATCGATGCGCTTTATTTGATGCTTACCAGCAAAAGCAGGGAAGAAATAGAGTTGTTTCTGAAAAGCGGCAGCGTAACACGGTTGAAGGAGGAGACGATTCTTGCACTGAAGGATGTCTGGGATCTTGGACCTAGCTTCATCGAGCTTGAATTGTTGAATATGCGGGGCACTGACATATACCTGTATAATTGGCGCCAGCGGGAGCTGCTGCTGGCCGCTTCGAGACAGGCTCTGGAGGATTCTTTCGATGCCCTGCACGATTATTTTGTTTCCGAGAGCCAATTTGATTTACGGCGTTCTAAGGAACTGCGTGAGAAGAGCGGGAATCTGGAGGATAAGGCCAGGGAGCATGAGAGGGTGATTGAGAGTATGACGGAGGAGGAAAGAATCGGCGGCGAGGAGAGGAAGGTTAGATATGAGGAAATCAGGGATTTTCTCGTACAAACTTGGGAGTTTGCCGTTCCACAAATGCGCGACCTGGCCGCTCGGGTTTATGAGGAGAGGGGCCTGGACGCGGAGGCTCTGGCTCGGGAGGCCAGATTGCCTGGTTTCGGAAGCGACGGGAATTGAACCCGCGATCTCCGGCTTGACAGGCCGGCGCGATAACCGTCTTCGCTACGCCTCCAATATGATAAGAGTATAGTCTATTCGTGGTGTCTGTCAAGCTTGCGGGGACCGAGAATGACCATTCTTGCAACCTGGCGCTGCTAGTTGCCCGAATTATCCCCCTTCCCGGGCCGCTGCCGGTTTGTCTGCCCAATAACTGGCCATAGGAAGGGGGGTGCTGAGTAAGATAGAGCAGCAATTTAAGGAGGATGCTTTGCGGAAAAATCAACCACGGGCGGAAACTGTTGATTGGACTTATTTGCAGGAAGCATTCAGGGCCGAGGGATTTGGCAGCTTGGGGTGGCTGGATTGGCCGCTGGAGGTTGAACCGGAAGAGGATAGGCGGCACAGGGAGAGGGCTTTTTTGTCAAAATCCAGGCGATCCATGGCGCCCGGTTTGGCCTGGATGGAATCACATCGCGATTTGAAATATCGGCCGGACAGGGTGCTGGAGGGCGCCAGGGGGGTTTTGGTTGCCGGAATTGGTTATTATAGGGAGGATGAAATCGATTCGAATTCGACCGGGCAAAGTGGTTTTGGACGGGTGGCCCGTTATGCGAGGGGGCGTGATTACCACAAGGAGCTAGGCGGAAGACTGCGGAGAATCTCCCGAAAACTCGTGAACTTGCTTCCCGAGCACAGTTTTAGAGCCTTTGTGGACACTGGCCCGCTGGATGAGGTTTGGCTGGCGGAAGCCTCCGGCCTGGGTTTCAAGGGACGCAATGGACTGGCGATTATTCAGGGACTTGGATCTTGGGTACTGCTAGGACATATTGTCACAACTTACGCGTTTGGGAGCGTATCTGGAAGTACGGAAGGCTTGGCTGGCTGTCCGCCTGGATGCAAAAGGTGTATCAATGCCTGTCCCAATGGGGCGCTCTCTGTATCGGGTCCACTTAACGCGACCAGGTGTATTGCTTATATGACAATTGAGCATAGGGGGAGGCTGGAATACGGGGAGGCCATGGGCGACAGGATTTTTGGCTGCGATGCCTGCCAGGAGGCATGCCCTTTTAATAGTGGAATCGCAGAAACAAAGGCGGAGGGCTTTAGGCGGGATATTGCCGGTGCGAGTCTTGGTTTGGCCGAAGTTGCGGGGATTGGTAACTACAGGCAGATGGTTGAGAAATTCGCCGGTTCCGTTCTTATGCGGGCAGGGGTGGCCAATTTGAAACGAAATGCGCGCGCGGTGGCAGCGAATTTTGAGCGCAGAGGCGCGATGGATTTGCAGGATGCAGGGCAAAGAGATTATTACCCCGAAGCCGACTCGAACGGCTGACCCACTGCTTAGGAGGCAGTTGCTCTATCCACTGAGCTACCGGGGCCCTGTGGCGGATGATATATACGCTGGCAGACGACGTCAAGTTGAGCATAAGCGGAGAATTGGCATAACCTGCCGGCCCTAAAGGGGCCTGGGGTATTGACCACGGCAGGAGCGGGGTCTAGCTTTGTTGGATGAAGTTGAAGAATGTGCTCAACAGGAATTCGGTGCGGGTTGCCTTGCCAGGTTTCACCAAGGATGAGGTTATCCGGGAGATGGTTGGAATAGTTCTGGCAAACGGCAGGGATCTTGTAGAAGGGGATGTCCTAGATGCCGTTTTCCAGCGTGAGACCCAGATGTCAACCGGGATGAAGAACGGTATTGCGATTCCTCATGCCAAGGTGGATTCCGTTACCAGACTGCATGCCGCTGTCGCGGTGAGCGCCAAGCCAGTTGACTTTGAAAGCCTGGACGGATTGCCGGCTCGGATCTTTGTTATGACTATTTCTCCGACCGCCCAGACGGGGCCTCATCTGCAGTTTCTGGCGGAAGTGAGTGCCCTTTTGGCTGACGAAGAATTCAGGAGGGGAGTACTGGCCGCCAAGGACAGGGATGAGCTGTTAAGGGTTTTTTGCGAGGGGAAGACTGATGCATGAGGGAAGCTCCTTGCCGCATTTGATGATGGTTCTGGTTTTGCAGCTGACGGTTATTCTGCTTTCGGCAAAGGCCCTTGGCTTCGTTTGTGTGCGATTTCTGCGGCAGCCCTCGGTGCTGGGGGAACTTCTTGCGGGAATTATTATCGGCCCCTTCGCCCTGGGGGGGATAGCCCTGCCGTTTTTGGGTGGAGAGCCCTTGTTCGCGATTCCTCCAGGCGCGATGCTGCCAATCACGCCGCAGCTTTATGGTTTTGCAACCGTGGGATCTGTTGTTTTGCTTTTTGTTTCTGGTTTGGAGACCGATCTTAAAACCTTTCTTCGTTTTGCGGGCTCGGGTTCGCTGGTTGGACTTGGGGGAGTGGTCTGTTCTTACCTTCTGGGCGCCTTCTCGGCTTTGTTTTTTATTCCGGATGTTGTTTCGTTCTTCGATCCGCGAGCGATGTTCATGGGGATTATTGCGACTGCAACCAGTGTTGGTATAACCGCCCGCATTCTTTCTGAAAGGCGCAGACTTTCGAGTCCAGAGGGAGTCACCATCCTTTCGGCTGTTGTGCTGGATGATGTACTGGGGATTGTCTTGCTGGCGCTGGTGGTTGGCCTGGTGCGCGTGGGCGGCGGCGAGGGCAGCAAGGTGGACTGGAGCCTTCTTGGTCGAATCACCCTGAAGGCCTTCGGTTTCTGGATTGGGAGCACAGTAATTGGAATAGTTCTGGCGCCGAGGATTACAAGAGGTTTGAAGGGATTGAAGAATTTGGAAACTCTGGCATTGATTGCCTTTGGTTTGGCCCTCTTGTTGGCGGGTCTGTCCGAGCTTGCGGGATTGGCGATGATTATCGGGGCCTATGTAATGGGCCTGGCTCTGTCGAGTACTGATGTGGCGGAGGATATTCGACGGCGCTTGGAGGGACTTCACGCGTTTATCGTGCCAGTTTTTTTCTGTGTGATGGGAATGCTTGTTGATTTCAGGGCGCTTGAAGGAGTTCTTGTCTATGGTTTGATTTACGCGGGTCTTGGAATTCTCGGGAAGCTTGCGGGCTGCGGAATACCCGCTTTGATGCTTGGATTTAACGGCAGGGGGGCGCTGCGAATTGGGGCGGGTATGCTGCCGAGGGGTGAAGTTACCCTGATCATGGCGGGTTTGGGATTATCTACCGGAATTATCGGGCCCAGTCTCTTCGGTGTTGCCGTTATGTCGATGCTAATCTCGGGCCTGCTGGCGCCTCCGCTTCTTATGGTGCTGCTAAGGGGTGGGAGCGGCTTCAGGAAAACCCTAAAAGAGGATAGGAGTGCCGATCTTAGAGTTCTTTCCTTTGCCATGCCCACTGTCCATCTGGCGGACTTTGTCCTGATTCGATTGCTTGATGCTTTTCGACGGGCGGATTATTTCCCGAGGCGGGTGGGTTATGGAAAGCCGGTTTACATAGCGCAGAAAAATGAAACCCGGATTACCCTGCTGCGCAGCGATAGATTGATCCAGGTAAACGTTCCGCCAACTCAGGAGAGATTTGTTCGTTTATTGCTAACGGAGGAGATTTTGGCCCTAAAGGAATTATTCCGAAATGTGGAGAAGATGGCGGATACCGATGCAACAGAACGCGGCATGCTCGATGACTTGTTTGGCTAGCGATTGCACGAGGGATTGAAATGGATTTTTATGGTTTGATTGAAAGGGAATTTTCAGAGGAATTGCTCGATAGATTCCTGCGCTATGTCGCTATCGATACTACGAGCGATATGGCCGTTGCACAGAAAAAAATTCCTTCAACAAAGGGACAGTGGACCCTGCTCCAACTACTTGAATCCGAGTTACGGGAAATGGGTTTCGACGATGTAAGTCTTGATGACTTCGGCTATCTGATTGCAAGTATCCCGGGAAATCTTGCAGACGGTGAAACCATCGGTTTCATAGCCCATGTGGATACGAGTTCCGATGTGCCGGGGGAGAATGTCAGACCGCTGGTTCATAGGAACTACGATGGCGGCGCAATTAACCTTGCCGGCGGCATCACCCTAAGTCCGGCTCAATCGCCGTTGCTTGAACGCTACAAAGACGAGACGGTTATCAGCAGCGATGGCAGAACTCTGCTCGGTGCTGACGATAAGGCCGGAATTGCGGAGATTATGACCGCGCTTTCCTGGATTCGCAGAAATAAGTCGTGGCCGCATAGGCCTCTGGAAATTATTTTTACCCCGGATGAGGAAACTGGTAATGGGATGAGTCGTTTTCCCCGCGAGAATCTCGAATCCAGCTATTGCTTCGCTGTGGATGGGGGCAGGGAAGGAGAGATAGAAATCGAATGTTTCTATGGCTGGCTTGCGAAAATTTCCTTTAGCGGCCATCCAATTCATCCTGGCTCCGGGAGGGGGCGCCTGGTGAATGCGATTTCGATGGCGGCAATGTTCGTCAACATGCTGCCAAGAAATGAAAGCCCGGAGGCTACCGATGGCCGCTATGGCAATTACTGGGCTCATGAGGTTTGCGGCGGGATTGATAGCACTGAATTGACGGTTTTTTATCGCAGTTTCGAGCTGGAGGATATTGAACGGCGTTCAAGGGCGCTTGAAAACTACTTTGCCCGGGCGGTGGAGGCGGCGTTTCCAGGAGGAAGGGTTATAATAAGGTTGAAGGAACTATACAGAAACGTGCAGGAAACTCTCGACAAGTATCCGGATCTAATCGCCCGCTTGCGCAAAGCGGTGCTTGACTCGGGTATCCAACCCATTGAGACCTCGATTCGGGGGGGATCCGATGGCGCTCTTCTTACCGCGATGGGTGTTCCAACACTCAATACCTTTGCGGGAGGAATTAACTTCCATAGCCGCCTGGAGTGGATTGCATTGCCGGCGATGATTCGAGCGACTGCCGTTATTCTGAATCTTATGCAATAGGTGAAAATTCTGCCGATGTTTGATAGTGTGGAGACTGGCTAGAAAGGGTCTTGAATGAATACACGCTTCCTTCCATTTACTCTTCTCACTCTTTTCTCATGTGTTACTGACGTGGAAATCAAAGATGAAGCCCCCGAATGGGCGCTCGAGGCTCCCAAGAGCAGTGAGTCTCATAAAGCAATTCGCAGTCAGGCCGAAGCGGAAACCCTCGCCGAGGCGCAGCTTGCCGCATTCGACGATTTGAAATCAACCCTTGTTGAGATGATGGGACTGGGCCGTGTGGAGTATTGGAGTGATAGGGGCCTCGGCGAGTTCGAAATACTGTTCGAAGAAATTCTCCATACGATCAACACTGCAGAACCGAGTGATTTTGGCGTCAGGCTTGGCGCCAAGGGGGCCTGGAGGAGTACGAGCACCCAGATTCATTACGCCGTGGAGATAAACTGGGAGAGAGAGGCCCTTGGGAGGCAGGCGACACGAATTCTCGAGCTGATAGGAGCGGAGAATCCTCAGCTTCAAAGCTATGTTCTACGTGCCCAGGCGGCAGCAGAAGAAAATGAGACTTACGAAGCAGCGCTGCTCTGGGCAATCGTGGCGGGTATTTCCAAATTTTCCAGCATTGAGGCCGGATACAGAGCCGCACTTGAGGAGGTGGAACGCTCCCTGGACTCTCTCGAGATTAGCCTGGTTGGGGTTCCAGATAAGGTTTTTGTTGGGCTAAGACCGGCCTTTCCGGTGGTTTTTTCCGTTAAGTCTGGCGGCAGGCCGGTTGGAAATGCCGAATTCATTATCACCTATCCAAATAGAGACCGTAATGGAAGCATATATGATGCAAGGGCCACTGTGCTCTCGGATGCGGAGGGACTGATAAGCTTTCGTCCCCCCGAGGTGGTTTTTTCAGGACAGCAAAAGCTTACAATCGCTCCCAGCGCAAAGCCCTTTCTGGATTTTCTTGGTGAGGAGAGAGACGCTTCTATAGAGGAGTTCGAAGTCAGAGTTGAAGAGGCACGCGCAGTAGCTGTATATGACGCAGAGATGAGAATCAGATCCATTCCCATGGGTATTCTGATTATTGAAACAGATTTGGTTGGCAACGTGCTAGGCGAGGCCGATGCAGCCGAAGGACTGTTGGCTGATTTGATTTCAGATAGCTTCAATGTTTCCATTATAGAATTGAATCCGGCTGAAATACTGCCCTTGTCGGAGAGCGCCCTGCTTCGGGATTTGAAGGCCGATCCCCGATTTAGCGGCAAGTACGAGAGGGTTATTCACGGCAGGGTGGGGCTGGAAAGCTTTGAGCGGACCGGAGATACCTATACGGTTAGAGTTTCCGGAATTCTGGCCATGTTTGATATCCAAAGGCAGGTGACACTCTTTCGTTCGGAGATTACCAAAACCAGTCAGGGGGCGGTTAGTCAGCAGGCCATTAGCGCGGCTTTTAGACAGCTCGGCCGTTTCTTTGCTGAGGAAATCATTGCATTGGCCTACTGATGGAGTACCATTCAGACGATCTCATTGCGGCCCTGGCAACGATTAGGGGGCGCTCCGCCCTGGCCGTTATTCGCACCTCGGGTTCCGGCTGTATAAATGCAATCGCCAGAATTTTTTCCCGGCCGAAGGCGCTTGTGAACAGCGAGGGCAATCGGGTTCATCATGGCTGGCTGCTTCGGGATGGCCTCGAGAGAATCGATGAGGTTCTGCTGACGGTTTTTCGCGGGCCGCTTAGTTATACAGGCGAGGATTCAGTGGAGATTTCCTGCCATGGCGGGCCAGTGCTGACCGATACTGTTATGGACCTACTGCGTTCTAAAGGTTTCAGGGATGCGGCTCCAGGAGAATTCAGCTTCCGGGCCTTTTCTAACGGGAAGATGGATTTAACCCAGGCGGAGGCTGTACGGGAGATAATTGAGGCCCGAACCGACCGTGGGAGGGCCCTGGCGCTCTCCAGACTGGGGGGATCGGTGCGATCACTTATCCGCGAGGTACTAGATAGACTCAAGAGACAGGCCGCTATCGCATCTTTGGCGCTCGATTATCCCGAGGATGAGAGTGAGAGGGTTGATTTCGATTTGGAAGAAATTCGTTTTTGCCGGGAGAGCCTGGAAAGTCTTGTCGGTACCTGGAATACCGGCCGGCTTTATCAGGAGGGTATCAGGGTTGCTCTTGCCGGCCCAGTGAATGCGGGCAAATCTTCGCTGTTCAATCTATTCCTGCGCGAAGAGCGCTCCATAGTTACCGAGAAGCCCGGCACTACCCGGGATTGGGTTGAGGCCTGGCTGAATCACGATGGAATTCCAATGCTGCTTATTGATACCGCAGGTTTAAGAACCGATGCGACCGATGCGATCGAGTTGGAGGGAATTCGGCGAACTAAAGGGCTTATCGCCTCTTCGGATTTGGTTTTGGCGTTGGTAGACGGCGCGGAAGGGAAGTCGGTGCCGAGAGAATTTGAGCAGATGAACCTGGATGTGGAAAAGGGTCGTTTGATTTGTGTCTGGAACAAGATGGATTTGGCTCCCGATGTTCCGTCCGGGTGGATTGGTGTTAGCGCCAAGACAGGGCTAGGCTTTTCGAAGCTGGTAGCCGAGATAAGCGCCAGGGCTCTCGGCGGCAGTCCGGAGGAGGACGCCCCGGTAATCAATTCCGCGCGTCAGCGGACTCTGCTGCTTCGGGCCATAGGAGCCCTCGCCAATTTCCGGATGGACCTAGGTATTCCGATGGACCTTTTGGCCGAAGATCTTCATGAAGCTCTGGACGCTCTGGGGGAAATGGTTGGAGTGGTAAGACGGGCCGATGTTCTGGATTTGGTCTTCTCGAACTTTTGTGTGGGCAAGTAGAGATTTGATTCCCAGTGCACCAGACAAGCTGGAAAATGGCTTGAAAATCTTGGGAATAGAATCAAATAAAGACAGAATTGACAGGCTGAGGCGATTTGTGGCCGAACTTGAACTGTGGAATCCAAAATACGGGCTGCTCGCTGGTACTGAAGATGTCATTTCCCGGCACGTGTTGGACAGTCTGGCCGCCCTGAAATATATCGAGGAGTTTGAACCGAAGAACTTGGCGGATATTGGTTCGGGAGCAGGATTTCCGGGAATTCCGCTGGCCATTTGGCTAGAGGATGTTAACTTTACGTTAATTGAACGCTCGGGCAGGCGGGCAGGTTTTTTGAGAGCAGCATCTCTTATTTTGGGGTTGAAGAATATCAGTATTGTGGAGATGCCGGTGGAGAGGCTTTCAAGGAAGCGGTGTTTTGACGTGTTAACCCTTCGTGGTTTTTCAGCGATTGATTGCAGATTGCTAAATGTTCTGCGTGGACTCCTTGGATCGAATGGAAGAATCGTAGCCTATAAGGGCCGAGAAGAGTCTGTCAAGAAAGAACTTGCCTCGCTTGAGGGCTGTATTGCATGGAGTGAATTTCGGCGCCTGGAAATTCCGGGCCTGGACGAAGAGCGGCACCTGCTGATAATTCAGCCCTCATCATTGGCTGGTCGTGAAATCTAGATTGATACTCTCCAGGTATTCGGTCAGTTTCTGCCTGCCGATCAGCTTGATGGGAAGAATTCCAGCGAAGTGTTCCGCCTCCTTTGAATAGATTCCGGGAGTAAAGCAGAGACTGCGGCTGGCATCACTGCCCTGTGAACGTGCGTAGAGACTGCGAAGGCATGGCACCCCTACCTCTTTGTTTGTCTTCATATATCGGAATATGGCGAGATTGTCCCCGTGCGCGATTCTGATCGTGGCCATGATATCGATGTAGTGGCTGGGGCTGGTATCCACTTCGCCTATTGTAACTCTTGCGCCCGTATAGGCTACTCTCGTGAGCTTCCTGCAGAGGATAATAAATTTGTCTGGAGGCGCGGTCAGGTAGGTTTGCAGAGAGCTGTTTGATTCCTGATAGTGCTTCATGCGGCTGGCGACATCCTTGTATTCAGGGGCTATTTCATTTATTTCACCTAGTAGAGTGAATGCACGACTGAATTTGTGGGTTTGATTGAATATTTCGGCTAGTCGGTATTTTGCCTCAAGTGCAATTTCTGATTGAACGTTCTTGTGATTTATGGCTGTCTGGTAGTCTGAGATTGCATCGTTCCAGTTTCTTGATTTCTCATGAATCAGTCCGGAGTAAAGATATGAACCCGGTCCCCATTTTGCATTGCCTTTAAGTTGTTCGAGTATACTGTGGGATTCTCGGTAGCTGGATACTTCGTATAGGGATCGGGCCAAGGTGAAAAGGGCTTCCGCATCTTTGGGGGTTTTTTTTGATGCAAGCTTCAGGGATTCGATGCTCTTTGCATATTCTTTTAATTGAAAGAGTGCCAAGCCCAGGTACCTTGCCGATTCTCCATGCCTTGGATGGAGCCGAAGCGCCTCTTGCAAGTGATTGATCGCATCGGCGTATTCCTTTTTCGCGAATTCAAGTTTTCCAAGTCCCGCGCTTATCTCAAAGTCATTGGTTTTTTGGCTTGGGCAGCCTCAAGGGCAAGCTGGGCTTCGGGTAGGAAATTGCTCTCTATCGCAGAGAGGCCGTAGCGTAGGTACAGCTCGGCCTCATCCAGTCCTGGATCCGTACTTGCGTAGTCTACCAGAGTCTGATAGGCACGCATGGCCTTCGTGAAGTTCCCTTCCCGGTAGTGAAGTTTTGCGATTGCTTCGAGAGCAATGGGGTCCTTCGGATTTGTTTCTAGTCTGCGGTTTGCCTCCCTTATGATGAAATTTCGTTGTTTGGCGGGAGATTCAGTTCCGGATGGCGTTTTTCCTCTGTTTTTCCTTCGTAGAATCCAGTAGGCGCTTATTACTGCCGTAATCGCTAATATCGCAATGGTGATTGCGGGGATCACTTGCATACCGCAATTATGGCTATGCCCTTTATAAGCTGTCAAGAAAAGGCAGACTTGACGATATGGGTCGGCAGTCCTAGGATTGTTTCTATGATAGGCGACTCGGAAACCAGGTGGATCAGTATTCGCTTGGCTAATGGCGAACATTATACTGTCTTCAAGCACGGAGACCGGAAACCGCAACGGCTTCTGCTGACACCGGCCTCGGAGAAACAGGAAGAGGCGGATATCGAATTCTACTACCACGCTTCGGGCGTTTCGGAACCGATTCGTATCGGGGTAATCAAGTTTGCAAATCTTCCCGCTAAGGATGTTGAACTCGCACTTGAAAGTGAGCTTACCATTGAAGGCACTCTATCGGTGAGGGTTCGGCATGAGGCGAGTGGGAGAATGAAGAATTTGAAGGTACAGATTCCGGATGCAGAAGTAAAGCGTTCCCATACTAAGCAGAATTTGCGACTTCGGAGTGGAATACGGTGGTTTCTCGGGGTTTTGTATGTAGCACTTGGCCTGGCCATTGTATCCTGGCTTGTATGGTTGGTAACCGATTTTGGCGAGTACGAATTACCACCACCGCCGATTTCGCATTCAGCGGTAGAGTTGTCAATGGCTTGAAAAGCATTCGATATTTATTTTTTTGCGCGACCATACTTTTTGGCAACTGCGCTCCTCTGAAATCAGCGGGAGAACCAGGTTTCAAGTCCGCCTTGGAGCTTGAAGAATTACTGCAAACAGCGTCAGATGGTTCGTCTTCCAAACTCTACCGGCTTGCCAGAAACGGGGGGACGGGAGCCTGGTTCGCCCTGGCGGCGGCAGCCGATTATTGGGGCTTCGGTGAATTGTCGGACGAGCTGCGGATGCGTTCGGCACTCAGGGATAAGGCCCCCTATGGAATTCGATCGCTGGAAACTATTCTGATAGAGAATCCCGGGGCGCTAGCGAATCCCCTGAGAATGCTAAAGAGGGTTGAGAGAGGGTGGGGCGGAAATTTTAGGCAGTCAAAAATTTCGGTATTGGCCGCAGAGGGCAGATACGGGGCGCTGGCCAGGGAAATGAAAGGTTTTACCGGGGCAGGCTGGGAAGCCCCAGTCTTGCTTGCGGCGCTGAATTTGGGAAAACTGAACGAGGACGGCATGGTGATACTCGAGAGGTTCATTGCGGGAAGCCCTGAGCCTGCTGCCTTGATGTCGCTGAGGCATGATGAAAATCTCAATGCGCAGTCCAGGCGCCTGCTTGGGGCCAGGTTGTACTTCTCGGCGGGGGAGGCTTCACTAGCCCTAGATGCCTACCGGATTTGGCTGGAAAACGGCGCATCGGGACAAATGGCGCTAAATTATTCGGCGCCTCCCTTGGCCTTCACCGAGATTAGACAGGCTGCCAGAATGCTGGGCAGCGAGGAGGAATGGGCAAATCGGCTTAACCGGGAGGCGTCAAGACTCGAGGGTTTCGAATCTTATGCGGCAGCCTACCAGGCCGGCCTGCTCTACTGGGAACTTCGGGAGTTTGAAGCCGCGTCGGCTTCCTTTTTCAAGGGAGTTTTGAGTGTTTCTAAAAGTCTGGATGCGGATAGGGCCCTATGGTTTGGGCTTCGGGCACTCCAAAGTGATCCGGATGCAACGAAGGCGGAGAGACTTTCGGCGCTTGCGACTGTCTTCGAACTGTGGGATAGGCCGAGGCGCTTTGAAGACCGCCTGGAATTATTCATTCACCGGTGTGTACGAGATGGCGATTGGGAGTTCTTGGAATCTACCTATGGCAGGTGGGGGGCAATATGGCCCGCGGTGTCCCGGGCGGATGGGGCCCTGGTTTTGGCAGGCCTTGTCTTTGAGAATCGATTGGATTCGGGCGTTCAGGTGGAAGAGTATCTTGAAATAGCCGCGGATTCGGCGCCTTTTAGCTGGTCGGGCTTGCGGGCAAGCGGTTTACTTCATCGGGATATTCCTACCCCCGCGGACGAGGAGACTGGAATTGAGGATGGCGATGATGACCTTATTATCCAACTTTTTCTTAGATGGGGATTCTTTGACCTCTCGGCAAGTGAAATTTTGAAGAGCCCCCAACGCTATTCCAGCAAAACCATAAGACTGACAGCCAAGGCGATTGCGCATTCAAAGCCGAGATTGTCTATCAGGCTGGGAAATCTGCTTTGGGCCAATGAGGGGTTCACCCCCACCCGGGGAGATTTGCTGATTCTATACCCGCTTCCATATGGAAAACTGATTTCGGATATGGCCGCCAGGGAGGGTATACTGCCGGAAATACTGATGGGACTGGTGCGTACCGAGAGCGCATGGGATACCAACGCCGTAAGCCGCTCCGGCGCTATGGGCCTGGGTCAGTTCATGCCCGCCACATGGAAGGAGTGGGTTAACCGCCTTAGACTTCCCGAGGATTCGGATCCTATGAACCCTGAAACCAATCTCGTTCTATCTGCCGCGTATCTGAATTGGCTTGATTCTAGGGAATGGACCGATGGATGGACGGATGTTCTGGTTTCATACAATGCCGGGGGCGGTAGACTGCGAGGTTGGCGCCGCAATCATCCCGGCTTGGGTGAAGACCTTTTCAGAGTCAGCGTTCCGATAAAGGAGCCTCGCAGTTATGTTGGCAAAGTTCTTTCCGCCGCCACTATCTATGCATATCTTTATGAGGGGAAGACTCCCCAATTCCTTCACGAAACCTGGGGATTGGTTTCTTTTCAGGTGAATTGAATGACCATACTGCAGGCCGCCCTGCTGGGATTGATTCAGGGACTTACCGAGTTTCTTCCTGTTTCCTCGTCGGGCCATCTGATACTCGCAAGGGCTCTGATGAACCTGGACGAGGTGCCGGTTCTTTTCGATGTGCTTCTTCATGTGGCAACCCTGGTAGTGGTAGTATGGGTGTTCAGGCGGAGACTTGGATGGCTTCTTATGTCGCTATTCCGATTCTTCGGCCGCCGTATGAGCGAGGATGACAGGCCTAATCTAAAGTTGATTCTGCGCCTGCTTGTAGCGACGGCCATTACAACGGTAATTGCCTATGCGTTGTCCGCCTTGAGTATTTTTGGATCTCCGATAACAGTCTCGGCCCTTCTTATGCTTACCGCTCTGATAGTTCTTTCCACGGTTAGACTTAAGGGGAAAAAGAAAATCGAGGAGCTTTCCTGGGCTGGTACAATTGCTATGGGCGCCGCTCAGGGTTTTGGCGCTCTTCCCGGAATCAGCCGCTCGGGCATTACGATCGCCTTGGGAATGATGGTGGGGATGGATAGAAGGGCTGCCGGCGAGTTTTCTTTTTTGCTCCTGATTCCAGCGGTAGGCGCCGCCTTGCTGCTTTCTTTTGGGGATACCGCAAAGCTTCTGGTTACTGTGCCTATTGGCCCTCTCGCGGTGGGGTTCGTCTCGGCGTTAATAGCCGGTTATGCATCACTGAAAATTTTGCTGTGGCTCATTGCCAAAGGAAGACTGTGGTTCTTCGCCATATATCTGATTCCGGTGAGTATAATGGGTTTACTTCGCTTTGGTCCTTGGGCCTACTAGAACCGTTGACCCGCGGATATATGCAATCTCATTTGGATGTAAACCGCAAATTGGACAATTCCGATAATCGGAGGAGGAGGTTCCATTGATGTTGTCGGGTTCAGGTAAGTATGCCTTTCTGTCTGTGATCAGTTTTCTCCTGACCCTGTATTTTCTTGTGGCGATATCTGTTTCCGCACTCGGAGGCAATGCCGCGCTGGTAAAACCCGGAACCTTCCTTGTCAGTCGTTTTAACCTCTCTTCACTGTATATCCCACTCCTATTGATGTATTGCGGTTTCCTTATCAGGGCGAATCGGCTGCCCAGAAAAACAATGACCCTGCTGTGGATTTCTCCCATCCTCTTTATTACCTCGGCGATATTCTTTCATGTAGTCTTTGGCAACATCACAATGCTCGCACCAAGGGCTTTGGCAGCGGCATTTGGCCGATTTCCAGCAATCATACTGCTTTTTTTTCTCCTTGTGATCGAGATAACCGGGATTATCTGGCTAGGTAGATATCTTGATGGTCCCGGTCACAGTCTCTTTACCAGAAAAGAAATAAGAAAAATTGTAAATGGGGTGATCGATTTTTTCAGTACCGAAATCAAAGACAATTCTCTTACTTCGGGCGGGGAGCCAACAGATGAAATACCAGTTCCTTCATTTCCCGAAAGTCCGTTTGAAAACCATGGACCCCTTCTGCAGGAGGCCCCCGAAAAGCTGGCCTTTCCCGGGTCGCCAGAGGCTGAACCGGAGGTTTTGGATTTTGTGTCCCGTGTGCTGGATTCCAACTCGAAATTACAGACCGCCGAGGCAAAATTACCTTCCTTTGATAATTATGAAAACATTTCCGGGAAGCTCGATCCGCGGGGGAGGGGGGCAATTGATTCCAGGACGGTGTCGACTCCCGTACGTTCAGGAGCAAGCTACTATGTGCCGGTTAGGGAAATTCTGACTGAGTATCCGGAACCGCGCGATATTGCAATTGACGAGGCAACCCGAAGGGCCGGTGATGTTCTGGAGCAGACTCTGAAGGAATTTAGAATCGATGCGAAGGTTACCGGTGTTCGCAAGGGTCCGGTAATTACCATGTTCGAACTTTTGCCGTCGCCCGGGGTTAAGCTAAGCAGCATAGTGAATCTTCAGGACAATATCGCGCTGCGTTTGGCGGCAAGCAGGGTTCGGATAATTGCCCCGATTCCAGGGAAGCACGCGGTTGGTATTGAAGTGCCAAACAAAAAGCGGGCGATTGTTTCATTCAGTTCTCTGGTGGAATCTGAGGAATTTCGGCAATCCGACGCTGAAATTCCGGTGATATTGGGGAAGGACATCAGCGGTGGGAACCAGATAATAGATTTGACTCGCACTCCCCATTTACTGATAGCGGGCGCTACCGGATCGGGCAAGTCTGTCTGTGTCAATTCCCTCATTGTATCTGTGCTCTATTCCTGCGGTCCACGGAAGGTCAAATTGCTCATGGTGGATCCGAAGATTGTGGAGTTGAAACTGTACAACGGTATTCCTCACCTTTTGACTCCGGTTATTATCGATACCAAAAGGGCGATTCAGGCGCTCCAGTGGTGTCTCTGTGAGATGGAACGGCGCTATTCGCTTTTGGATTCTCAGGGAGTTCGGGATATCAGATCTCTCAATATGCGGATTGAAGAGAGAAAACTCGCGATAGAGTCGATGCCCTATATCCTGGTTGTTGTCGATGAATTTGCCGATTTGATGGCTACAAGCGGAAAGGACCTCGAAGCCATTGTCGCCCGTTTGGCGGCCATGAGCCGGGCTGTTGGTATTCATCTTGTTCTCGCTACGCAAAGACCCTCAGTGGATGTGATTACGGGGTTGATCAAGGCGAATTTTCCAAGTCGGATTGCCTTCATGGTTGCAGGCAAAACCGATAGTCGTATCATCATTGATGCGGTGGGTGCAGAAAAACTCCTCGGACGGGGGGATATGCTGTTCACTTCGGCCTGGGATCCCTTTCCTTCCCGGATGCAGGGCGCCTTTCTTGCCGAGAACGAGATAGAGAGGGTGGCCGATTATGTGAAATCTCTCGGCAAACCCGATTACATCGATTATGAAATGTTTATCGACGATGAGGACGAGAACTTGTTTCAAGGGGAGGGTGATGAAGACGATCCCGTGTACGAAAAGGCGGTTGAAGTAGTTGTTAGCTCCCGCAAGGCCTCGGCATCTTATCTTCAAAGGAGACTGAAGCTCGGTTACAACAGGGCGGCGAGACTGGTTGAAGAAATGGAGCGTCGGGGCATTGTTGGTCCGGCAAATGGATCAAAGCCCAGGGAGCTAATCCATGTTCCCTAGGCAGGCTAGGTTGCACGCGAAGTTTTTCTGGATATTTTCAGGTTCAGGGACTCGCTCCAGGGTCCGCTTCCGTTCCTGTTCTTGCTACGGATGCGGTATGCAACCCTTCCAGTCGGTGCCGGAGAGTCCACATAGATAAGGCCTTTGATTGCGGAATTTATCAGTTTCCATCTGGCCTCCCCGGACTTTCTGCGTATCAACTCGTAGCTTTCGGCATCGTCCATTGACAACCAACCGAGCTCAATGGCGTTGTTCTCCAAAACCCTATAATCAGGAGATGGAGGCCTGCCGGGTTTCATGGATGAAAGCTCGGATTGCATGTTGACATCTGTTTCCGCCGTGGGATGGGCAAAGGAGGGCCGTTCTTCTTTTTGCAGTCCGGAAAGTCTTTTGACGGATAGTTCTTCGACGCTTTTTGCGAAGACCGGGTAGCGCTGGAGTATGCTATCGAAAGTTTCCTTGTCGAGCATGTAGAGATCGCAGTAATCCTTCGCTATAACGGTGGCGTTTCTTGGGTTGCTTAGCAGGAGTGCCGTTTCACCGAAGAAATGTCCGGAGGAAAGCGTGGCATATGTAACCGTTTGTTCTTCATTCAATACCTCCACCTCTCCTTGGCTGATGAAGTACATTTCATAGCCAATTTCACCATAGGTGATTATTCTGTCTCCGGGAGTGTATATAACCGGGCTAAGGTTCAAAATGATATCTCTTATGAATTCGTGGCTGGCCTCCTTGAAAAGGGGAACCTTTTCGATTATGTCCCTATTGAGAAAGAAGGCGATTTGAGTTTTAAGGGGTTTTGGTAAATCCAACAGCAAATTCGATTCATCGTAGCCTCTTCGGCTTTCCCATAGATAATCGTAGTAGTCGTGAATTCGGGTTTGAAGCTGACTTGGTATATCGCGATATTTCAGGAAGGTGTCGATGTTTTCCACCTTTTCCCTAAATCGACTCTTTGCTATATCCAGGTTGGCAATAATGTTGGCGATATTACCAATTATGAATCCATAGGTTGCGGCACCCATTAGCATAACGGCTATTACGTAGATAAATTGAATCGGGTTATCCGGGGTAATATCGCCGTAGCCAATTGTTGTCAATGTGGTAATGGTCCAGTAGAAGGATTCCAGGTAAACAGCCCAATTGGATGTGTAATCCCCCGAGGACGTATATCTGCCCACACCTCCTATGTAAATCCATCCACAGGCCACAAGGTGGGCCGCCACCAGAATCCAGAATACCAGCATGAACAGGCGCATGAAGGCGGGATTGACAAACCCTAATTTTCTTGCCCGGTGCAGGGTTTTCGAGCTTCCAAAGAGTTTTAGCAGGCGGATCAACCGAAAGAAACGGAGTATGCGGTTGAGAACCAGGAACCGGCTTGTTATAAAAGTCAATGTGAGGGGTATGGTGGCAAGGAAGTCGAGTATAAACCAGCTTTTGAGGTAGCGAATGGCTATCGCCTCGCGGTCGCTTATTTGCTTGTGCCTAACACTGTAGGTTGTGTTGAATTGGACAGCTATGTCGGCAATAAACGTGAGAGTTATTACAACATCCAGTGCAATGAGGCCTTGTGACATTGGAATCCTGAATACCACGATGAGCGGAGCGATGATTGTTGCCGCTATGGTGATGAACAAGACATGGAATTCCCATATCGCTTTGAATCGACTGTCGGGATAGATTAGTGGTATGGGCATTGCTATATCCTGTTTGCTCTCAATAATCGGCAGCGGCATTCTTAAACGCAAGGGCGGAATGAAATATCCTGCCAGGGCAATGAGCGGGGTCCCGATGTGCATTGTGAAACCGTCAATGTCAGGGCCTATATGTAAGTGAAAGGGGATTCCGGTATTGACTTAGTTCGGCGGAGGTTTCATGATTTACGTATGAAACTTCGCGCCATTCTTGCATGCACCTTTTATCTGATCAGTGTTCTGGTGTTGATTGCGGAATCGGAGGTAGCTCCTGCCAAGGTATATGTTGTTCCTTTGAGAGAGGATGTCGACCGATATCTCGGGGTGTTCCTGGGACGTTCTCTTGAAGAGGCCGAGAGGGCGGGGGCAGAAGTGGTGATTGTCGAAATTGATACCTTTGGCGGCCGCGTAGATACGGCCTTGGAGATTGCCAGCAAGATTGGAGCCGCCACCTGGGCCAGGACTGTTGCCTATGTTCCTGCTGACAGCGGGGGAAGGGGGGTGAGTTGGTCAGCCGGCGCGCTTATGGCATTTTCCTGTTCGGAAATCTGGATGGCTCCGGGAACTTCAATCGGAGCCGCCGCGCCTGTGTACCAAACCTCGGAGGGAATACAGGCCGCCGAGGAAAAAGTGGTAAGCGCGGTGCGGGGACAGATGGCCGCATTGGCCGAAAAGAACGGACATCCCATCGGAGTCGCTCTTGCCATGGTGGATGCCGATGTAATTCTCAAAGAGGTAATCATCGATGGTTCTGAGTCGCTGTTGACCGAAGCGGATATTGACGCGATGGAGAGGAAGAATGCACAGCTTGAGGTTGGAAAAACCATTAGCGACGAGGGCAAGCTTCTAACACTTACGGCCGGGGAAATGGAGCGTTATAGGGTATCGAAAGGCAGCGCCCTGACACGAAAGGAATTGATAGCCAGTCTCGGCTACGCGTCTGGGGACACCGTGGTGCTGGAAAAGAGTAGGGCGGATTCGATACTCACCTTTCTTACTAGCGGCTCCGTGGTGAGCCTGTTAGTGATTATCGCATTGGTTACTCTCTATCTCGAGATCACGAGTCCTGGCTTCGGTGTTCCCGGAACCATCGCCCTTGTCTGTTTTGCGATTGTGTTCGGTTCAAGCGGCTTGATGGGGAATTTGGAAGCGGTGGAGATTCTGTTGCTTCTGGCCGGAGTGATTCTTATGCTGCTGGAGATCTTTATTATTCCAGGATTTGGCATCGCCGGCATTGCGGGTATCGTTCTGATCTTGGGGTCCCTTGTTCTGAGCCAGCAGAATTTCGTCTGGCCCCAGTTTGATTGGCAATGGGACATAGCCAAGCGGAATTTCGGTGTTGTTGGAATCGGTGTAATAGGCGGATTCGTTTCTATAGGGCTTATTATGCTCTTATTGCCGAGGGCGAGCCTGTTTAGCCGCCTGATACTTCATGGCCCCGGTGATTCGGGTTATGCCGGGAAGCCATGGCGCCGGCGTAGGGGAAAAGAAAAGAACTCCGAGGAAATTGAGGCTTCAAAGGGGAAGAAGAGCGCAGTTGTTGAAATTGGAGACATAGGTGTGGCGACAACCGACTTGCGCCCGGTTGGCAAGGTGCGCTTCGAATCCAAAGTGATTGTTGCGGAAACCGACGGCGAATACTGTAAAAAAAACACACGGGTCGTAGTTCAGCGCATTGATGGCGTGAAGGCTGTGGTGGCAGCCGAGGAGGACGGATAAGAATTCCTGTGTCTATTTTGTGGAGTCTTGCAGGAATTGCGGCCATATTCTTCTTGATTGTCCTGATTAAATTCTTTGGCCTAAGGCTAAGAGCATCTGTGTCGGGCGCAAAGGTGGGTCTTGGGCGACTAATCGGAATGTGGATTCGCAAGGTAAATGCCCGCATAGTGGTTGAGAGCAGAATTATGCTTGCGGAGGCTGGTTTGCTTATACACACGGATTTACTGGAAACTCATTTCCTGACAGGCGGCGATGTGGTTAAGGTTTCACTGGCCCTGGTTGCGGCGTCAAAGGCCGGAATTGAGCTATCCTTCCGGCAAGCGGCGGCAATTGATTTGGCTGGAAGGGATGTTCTGGATGCGGTGAAAACCAGCGTGACTGACAGTTCCAATCCGAAGCCGGCGGAATCAATATCTAAACGGAGGTAATATGAATTTTCTAATTATTTTGCTGTGGGTTCTCCTGGGAATTCTGGGCATATTCTTCTTGATTGTCCTGATTAAATTCTTTGGCCTATGGCTAAGAGCACTTGTGTCGGGCGCAAAGGTGGGCCTTGGGCGACTAATCGGAATGTGGATTCGCAAGGTAAATGCCCGCATAGTGGTTGAGAGCAGAATTATGCTGGTAAAGGGCGGTTTGCCCATACACACGGATTTACTGGAAACTCATTTCCTGACAGGCGGCGATGTGGTTAAGGTTTCACTGGCCCTGGTTGCGGCGTCAAAGGCCGGAATTGAGCTGCCCTTCAAGCAAGCGGCGGCAATTGATTTGGCTGGGAGGGATGTTTTGGATGCGGTGAAAACCAGCGTGAATCCCAAGGTAATTGACTGTCCCAATCCCGAAACCGGCAGGATTACCATCGACGCGGTGGCAAAGGATGGCATTCAACTGAAGGCGAAGGCCAGAGTAACCGTTCGTGTGAATATCGATGCATTAATCGGCGGCGCATCAGAGGAAACAATAATTGCCAGAGTTGGCGAGGGAATAGTTACCACCATCGGTTCGGCTAACACCTACAAGGACGTGTTGGAGAATCCGGATCAGATTTCGAAGAGAGTTCTGGAGAAGGGATTGGACGCGGGAACGGCCTTCGAAATTCTCTCGATTGATATTGCCGATGTGGATGTGGGCTCCAATGTTGGCGCGAAGCTGCAGGCAGATCAGGCTGAGGCGGATACGCGGCGATTCCAGGCCGAGGCAGAGCAGAGACGTGCTGTGGCCAGGGCGAGGGAGCAGGAGATGGTTGCCCAGGTGCAGGAAAACAGGGCAAAGGTGGTACTGGCCGAGGCGGAGATTCCCCAGGCGATTGCGCAGTCATTTAGGGATGGCAACCTGGGAATCATGGACTATTACCGCCTTAGAAACATCCAGGCCGATACCGATATGAGACGCAGCCTGGGCGAACAGCCCGATAATCGCCCAACGAATTCGTAGTCCGTGGAAGATATAATAAGCAGAATATTTTCTCTTCTACCCGTAGTCCTGTTGATTATCTGGGTAATTCAGTTTATTGAGAGAGGTAGGCGGCAAAGAAAGGCCAGGCAGCAAACGGCGGAGAAGAAGGAACCGGCGAAGGATGAGCTTTCGGCATTGATGCGGGGCGCGTCGAGAAAAAGGAGCGGCACCTTGCCGCGTACGGGCGAGTTGACGTCGATGCAAAGCGCGATTTACTCGAAGAGTAGGCAGGTGGCTGGAGCGGCCGCTGGGGCCAGGAAAACAGATTCACTCAACTCGCTAAACTTGCCGCCCTCGCCAGTCAAAGAGGCAAAATCGGACAAACTGTCCGGAAGAAAACCGATGGCCCCGTCCGGCAGCTCAGAGCAGGGCACACGTGTTGTAAAGGATAGAGAGATTAGCGCCGAGTCTTCGGCCATTTCTGCTAGACAAACATCCTTGGATGGTATTCGGGCGCGTTCACCCCTGGCTCAGGCGATGCTTTGGAAAATCATATTCGACAGACCCTCGGCATTGAGGGAACCGGACGAGTAATCTAGCCCCTCTTCTAGGCGATATCACCGAATCAAAGGCCCATGCTGCAGGGGCGGGCGATATTCGGCTTGCAGCCCCTCGGGGTTTTCAAAATTAATAATCTACCTCAAATGCAGGCCGATAGTCGATTAAGTATGGATGACGCAAAACTCCCTATGCACCCCGCCTTTCTGCGTCTCTCCGAGCGCAATAGAAAGAGAGTGATGACAATGGCCGAACTCTGGGAAGCGCCGGCGGATTCACAGCTTTTTCATCCAGGCGATTCGGGAGAGGAAGTAATTCTGGTTCTCCAGGGCAGACTCGAATCTCGCGATAGCAGGGGCGTAAGAAGGAATTGGTTGCAGGGCGATCTCTGGGGCGAGGATCGTTTACGCATGCCGCAACCTCTAGAATACACTCTTAGAGCGGTAGAATATACTCGTTGGCTGCGCTGGACTAGGGCGGTCCTGCTGGAACTCTGTTCCAACTCTGCGATACGCCGGGCGCTCAAATCTCGCTACGATTCCCGAGGACGCCTGCGGACTGGGTTCTCGGAAAGCTTACAACCCGGCTTAGCCCCCAAAAAGAACCGCAGAACAATTAGGCCATCCGTCAAACCTACTGTCTTGGGCCTTGCTCTCGCGGTTTTCGCCGCATTCCTGCTGTATGTCGCCTCACGCGGTGTAGCCGCAGTATCCCCCCTGATCGTCCTGTTTCCGTTGGCAGTCTTTCTCCTATGGCTATCTGTCTTTGCCGTTAAAAATCTCAACGACGCATACAGAATCGAGGCTGATTCCGTCATTTCTCGCCGCTTCGACTGGAAAAGCCTGGCGTTCGAAACTCGCCACATCCCGACCGATCAAATTCAGGGCGTCAGCATTGATCAGAAAGGCGTGGTGAGGCAATTGCTCGAAATAGGAACTGTAAGGGTTAAGACCGCTGCGCTCGAGGGAGAACTGATACTAAAGGATGTGAACGCCCCCAACGTGCTCGCCCAGGAGATTCAGAAACTGCGGGAGCGTACGACTGCGAGGATGAGCGGGCGTGAACGTGAAGAAATACGACGAAACCTCGAAGACAGCGGTTTTGGCGAACGCAGGCCACGGTTGCTTCGTCCAAACCAGAGCAAAAGACCTCTGGTTAAACCCACAACACTAAAAGTTCGAAAGAGTCCAATAATACTGATCGGTCATACTTTGCTTCCCGTGATTCTAGGCATTTCCCTGATATTAGGGGGACTCCACTTCGCGTTTGTTTCTCCATTGCTTATATGGATAGTCTACCGCTTTGCAGTTTGGCGAAGCGATTTCTTTCTGGCTTCCCGGGGATATATAACGAAAGTTTATCGTAAACCATTTGGAGGCAAGGTGCTCCGACATCAAATAGGAATAAACTCCCTGCAAAATATTCGCACCGAACAAAGAGGTATGCTTTCATTAATACTTCGCTATGGAAATGTAATATTGGTAACCACCGGCGGTGCCGCCGACATCACTCTAAAAAACGTATCGAATCCACGAAAAATTCAGGAGATGTTTTTTAGATATCGCGACGATGAGCGGCAGTGCCGTGAACGCGAGCAAAACACCATGCAGGTGAAATCCCTAACCCAACTCGCCCACGCGCTAAGACAAATACAGGTGAATTAGTAGAGGCGACTTCTCTAAACGCCTGCGTGGTATTTGCCGATTATCGGAGCAATGAGAGGAAATCTCGAACATTTGGCTCTAAAGAGTATCATCATACTTCATCTTGGAACTACCTGCGCATCTGCCGAATCCTTCAAGGAAGCATGGTATCGCCGTATAGAGATAGATTCATATGAACGCATCGTGGGGATCAAGCAGATTGAATCCAATGAGGCGCAGCTCTCCAACGCCTATAGATTCAGCTACGATGAGCATGGCCGACTAGTGGAGGTAAGCTATAGTCGCTCCGGCAGATCGCTTGCTGATCCGTTCTACGGTGTAGCTCGAATAAGGCTGGACTATGAACCTGGATATGTGCATCGAAGAAACACGAATTCCAGGGGACTTGCCGTATCGGATGAAATGGGAGTTTGGTCGCGGCGGGTGCAACTCGATGCGAGGGGTTTAGCCACCGGCGTATTCCATTACGATCAGTACGGAAATCTGATTGCAGACAAGAATGGAGTGGCCCTTAGACTGTGGACTCTGGATGCCAGGGGGCGTCGCGCCAATGAAAAATTCTTCGATGCTGCAGGCGCCAGAACAGAGGATAGTCGAGGCGTTGGCGCAATTCGCTATAGCTGGGACAGTTTTGATCGACTGCTCGGCCTTCATTACTACGATATGGATGGGTTGAAGACAGAGCACCGTGGTGAAGGCATACACGGCTATCTGTATACCCGAAATGCCGAGGGCGAAGTTGTCAGGGAAGACAGGGTGGGAATATCGGGTGCTCCAGTTCTCAGCGCGGATGGTTCGGCCTCGATTGAGTTTGTCAGGGATGAGAGGGGTTTGGTTCTGGAAGAACGGCGTCTGGGAACTGAGGACGAGTTGCGTGCCGATTCCAACAATATTGCAGTTTATCGTCGAAAATACGACGAACCCGGGAATCTTATAGAGCAATCCAACTTCGATGAAAATGGGACGGCAGTTAGGGATATCTTTGGGGTTGCCACATATAAATGGATACATCATGTTCAGGGCAACGAGTTGGAGCAGCTGAATCTCGATGAATTCGGCGAGCTCTGTGAAGATGAATCCGGAATGGCTTCCTATCGGTGGGAATATGATGAGCGGGGGCTCATAACAGCTTCCACCTCATTTGGCACCGAAGATCAGACGAAGACCGATAGATGGGGAATAGCCCGGTATCGCTATGTTTTTGACAACAACAGAAATCTGATCGAGGCCGCAAGCTACGACGACTGGGAAACACTGGCAAACGATGTTACAGGTGTCGCTGTGTACCAATGGGAATATGATGATGGCGGGAATAAGACAAGGGAGCGCCACTACAATTCTGCCGATGAATTCTCCGAGGATAATCAAGGTATTGCCGAATACCTGTGGGTTTACGATGATGAAAACCATAAAATCGAGCAGCGGCATTTTGGCCTCTATGGCCAACTCCGAGCTAACTCTCAGGGAGTGGCAATCTATGAATGGGTTTACGACAGTTACGGCCGCGTGATAGAGCGGCGCAACTTCGGTATCGACAGGCGGCTCGTGGAAGATATATCAGGCACCGCCTTTGCGCGCTGGTCTTATCGGAGCGACGGGCGTCCACTGGCCGCGGCCAGGTTCAACCGCCGCAGCCAGTCGGTCAATCTCATACCCTAGGGGACAGGGCCATCAAATGTCTTATCAGCTTCTGAACTTGATAACGCCCAACCAAAAACTCAGGCTCAACGGCGTCTATGCCCACCTGGTAGTACACATCGTCATAGCTCCAGTAGCGGATTAGCAATGGACTCACATCGGCCTTCACATTGGTAACGGTTATTATTATCTCCGGCTCCAGGCGGATGTGTTCTTCCTGAATCTGACCCTCCCGGGAGATTCCTATCAGGTTCTGAAAAAGAGATGAATACTCTTCGAACGTGATTTCCATGTTATCTATCAAAAACAAATCGTCCCTGATTGCATTGGCATCGTTCCCTTCGATTCGAGTGAGCATCCAGATATCTCCGTCTGCCTCGATTTTTACTTCCGCCACTTGCTCAATAGACCCCAGAAAGACAAATTTGCTTGTTAGATAGAAGGGTTCGGTGTCCAGAAATCCAAGTTCGGATTCACGTAACTTGAAGGGCGATTCAGTTTTGTCATCCAGACGGGCATAACGGTTTCCCTCACCATCGGAGGCCCCGAGTACTAAATGCAGAACCGTGCCATCCCTATCCGAGATATACAGCATATCAACCTCTTCGTCGACCAAACCAAATCTCGCGTCTTCTGGATCTTCATTATCCAGGTAGGTTACCACTTTCGTCGGGAGAGGGGCTTCTTCGCTGATTCGTATTCGAAAATTCCCCTCATCCAGATAGTACTTGCCCCGCCAGGGCCTGGTTATAACATAGTCGTTTACCGAGTCACGATAGGGATCCGTTTCCGTTCTGGGAACAATTTGGAATACCCTTTTATTCCTGCGAAATTCCAACTTGGCAATCTCCTCCAGTTTCGGCATAGGGAGGCTCTTATCCCTAAAATCACTCTCATTCATAAACAGCACTTTCGTAACCGTGGGTGGGAGAAAGGCCACATCATAGGAGTCTGCGCGCCGCGCGTAACGGTACTCGCCAAGGGGATTCTCGTTTCCAACTTCAACCACCTCCAAATTACCATTCTTGTCAGTGACGATGATTCTTGCCACCGGATTATCGAGGCCAAATTCGGGAAGGAGGCTCTCATCGAGAGCCCTGCCTATAACCTTCCCGGATTCGATGGAAGCAAGTGTTCGTGTAACTCGCCGCACCTCATCTAGGTTCAGAGGGAAGGGCAGGTTAGGAAGAACCCAATTACCATCCTTGTCGAGTTTGAAGTCGAATCCCCCATCCACATGCTCCACTGTCACGGAACGAAGGTTCTGCTCCTCTATATCTGTTAGTGTTATCGAACTTGCCAAGGCATCCTTTGATGCCTCGGGCGGATCGGGCAGTGTTTTAAAAATGACAAATACGATAGTTAGTACGGCAAGAACACCCAGCGAGGAAACTAGTGCCACGGATTTCTCCGTCATCGGTTGCGCCTGCAGAATTGAATTATCAAACCGGTTCCCAGGCAGAGCAGGGGGATTATGATCACGGTTATCAGGGTGTAAACGATTCCGTTTACAATACTGATTTGCAGTGGGAGCCGGTAGAGGCTTTTGGACGGTATGAGCACGGTGGACTCGTTGCTTGTGATCCAACTAAGCAAATTCATCACCAAATCCGTGTTTGCCCTAATCGGGCCAAGGATTCCCAAACCGGCGAGACTGCTCGCGCTGCCGAGCGCTACAAGCCCTCCGCCACTTGATTCATGATTTCCTGCATCCAGCTCACGAACAGCGATTGCCACATCTACCGGTCCCTGCAAATCGCCTGGTATCAGATCGAGACTACCGGAATCCTCGCCCGTGAGTTCCGTGCGTAACCTGGAAGCATCTGAGCTGGTTAGCAATGAAGCATACTCCAGTCGCTTCTGCCGCGCCTGAGTTTGCCTGAATCCTATCGAGGCTTGAAACACGGGATACAGTCTTGTCTGAGTGAGCGGAACAAGCGACTCATGATTTGAAATCACGGGCGTAAATACAAAGGGATTATCTCCGAACTCCGCAATCAGGCGGCTTCTCTCAAATTCCATTACAAGTCCTGGAAGAACCTCAATATCCCACTTTTTCAGAAGTTCAAATATATTTGGCATGGAATCATATGTTAGATCCAGGGCAACAAACAGCTTTCCACCCCTTTCAAGATAGGCATCGAGTTTTTTCTCTTCTGCCCTGGAAATATCCAATTTCGGCCCAATCAGAGTAAGGAGGGCCGCATCATCGGGGATTGTGGAAAGAACTAGGGAAATCTCCTCGAGCTTGAAGTTAGCCCGCTCAAGAAAATCCGTGTATCCCAGCTCTGCAAGGGGGGTTTCCTGATGTCCGATAATCTCGTAGATTTTTTGGGTGAGTCCAAAGGCCACATATGCAATGGCCGCGCTAATCTGCTGCTCAATTCTCTGTGCCGTAATCTGCTGCCTCCCTAGCTGATCGTAGGTGAAATCATAAAAATCTTCCGGATTGACAACTCGGAAGAAATCATCGGAATTCACAACCACGGCACCCCTGGCAATCGACTTGCCCTCGTTTGTAAACCGGGATATCCGGCCTGGATTCCTATCGGGATCTAGCACCCTGACATCGACATACTTAGAAGAATTTTCATATCTTTCCAGCGTTTTCATCAAAGACTCGGATTCCTCTCCGGGCGTGGAGAAAACGAGTATCTCCACAGGTTTCCCCAGGTTCTCGAGCAAGGCTTCGGTCTCTTCGCTCAGGCTGTAGAGTTTTCTTGGAGTAAGATCGGCCTCCAGGTCCAACTCGCCGATGAGCAGATTGATCAGGATGAATCCGGCAAGAGTTACTATTGTGATGAGTGCCGAAACTCCTGCGTTATAGGTTTTGAAATCCAATCGAATAGTCGGTTTCTTCATATGCAACGCCTAGCTCCATCGCCGTTTTTCGAGTCCCATTACCGTGAGAAACAGGAAAAAGCCCGAAAAACTCAGGTAGTACACAACCGCATCCAGACTCAGGATGCCCATGGGAAAGGTCTGAAAACGACGAGTTAGTGAAAGCCAACCCAAACTTCTGCCGATGAATCCCGAAAACAAATCCCTTCCGAAAAACCATAGCAGCAAGAACACGGCGGCCAGGATAAATCCAGCCAACAGGGTAATAAGCCAATTCCTGCCAGCCGAGTACAGCCAGTAAAGCGGGATAATGGCAAGAATAATTGCCCATATCAATCCCGAGATTTCACTTGCGGGCGTGTAACGACGCATGAAATCTACCAGAAAGGTCAGCATAATCATGCAGAAGCAAAGTGCGGCCGAGGTAAAAAGATTTTCAGTGAGCTGGGAAGCAAAAATTCCAATGGCGATGAAAGACATGCCCAAAAGGATAAAACCAATGTAGGTGCCAAGTATTACCGGCCAGTCCAGTTCCCCATGGAAGCTAAGGATCAGGGGATGGGTGAAGCTGAGGGCGATTGTAGCGAGATATACAATAAATGCCGACAAGAATTTACCAAGTACAATGCTCATAAGCTTCGCTGGTCCGGTAAGCAGCAGCTGATCGGTCATCAGTCTTCGCTCGTCGGCGAAGATTCGCATAGTCAGAAATGGAATTACAAAAAGGTATATGAAGGGCAGATTTGCCAGGAATGAGGAGTACTGGGAATTTCCCGGGAAAACCATTTGAATCGAAAACATGATCCCCGAGATGAAAAGAAACACCGATAAAAAAACCCAGCCACTTGGGGTGAGAAAGTACTGTCTTAGTTCTTTTTTAAGTAGTGCAAGCATCAGTCCTCCGATGTAGTGAGATTGAGAAAGATTTCCTCTAGACTCAAGTCCATCGGCGACATTTGCAGGATTGGCAATTTCGCCTTCGCCATAGCGAAAAACACCTCTTCGCGGACATCCTTCTGGTTTGAAGGTGCAATCACTACCTCGGATATACCCGACTCATCAGCATTCATGCTTTGAACGCTTAGGAACGGGAGCCTGTCAAATGCTTTGACAATAAGCCTGCTATCTCCGCGAATCAGCAGTTTCTGGCGAACTGAGCCCCGGCCGTCGCTCAGGCGTCCAGAGAGATTCTCCGGCGTATCCGAGGCAGCAATTGCGCCCCTGTTTATAATTATTATCCACTCGCAGGTTGCGCTAATTTCGGGGAGAATATGGGAGGATAAAACAACCGTGTGTTCCCTGCCCAAACCGCGAATCAATTCCCTGATTTCGATAATCTGCTTGGGATCAAGTCCCGCGGTCGGTTCATCCAGAATTAGCATCGGCGGATTTCCAACTAGGGCCTGGGCCAACCCCACCCTTTGCTTATATCCTCTAGACAGGCCCCTTATCAGCCGTCTCCGGACATCCTGAATTTTGACCCGTTCCCCGATTGATTCAATTTCAGCCCTGCGTCGACTCTTTGGAACCCCTTTGAACTCGCTTACGAAGCCAAGATACTCATCCACCGTCAAATCCCGGTACAGGGGGGGCTGTTCGGGGAGATACCCTATAAGTTTCTTTGCCTGCATCGGTGCCTTGATGATGTCAATGCCGTCTATAAGGACTCTGCCGCTGCTTGGAGCCAGATATCCGGTAATCAGATTCATGGTTGTGGACTTCCCGGCACCATTGGGTCCCAGAAAGCCGACCGTTGCACCCTTTTCAATGTGAAAATCAATGCTGTTTACAGCTTTGATCTTGCCAAAGCGTCTGGACAGTTTTTCCGCATGAATCATTACTAAGCCTAACCCCGTTTATTGCTGCCGGTAGATGGGAAACTGGCGCCCTGTGTTCTACTTTTTCTCTGCCTTGAGCTTCATGAAAATAAGCTGCTCCACCTCATCCTTATCTTTGCTCATGGAATAGGCGACTTCGTCAACCAGAAGATTGAGCGCGCTGTCGTAGAGCTTGCGTTCAAGTATGGGGAGCTCCTTAACCTTGCTTCGGTGATAGAGCTTTGTTACAACCGTTGCTATGTCGGTAACTTCGCCCCTACGCAGCAAGTCAAGATTCATCTGGTAGCGGAGTTTCCAATCGGTTGGCACAGGCTCGTAGTCGCTGGCAATGATTTCAAGCGCCTTCTCGGAATCACTCTGGGACACAATGGCGCGAATACCCTGCTCCCTTGCCGTTTCCACCGGGATTCGGATAATCATATCCGAGACATCGAAATACATAACATAGTAGGGAACCATCTCGCCCTTGAACAGGCGCTCCTCAATATCCTCTATGAGTCCAACACCCTGCAGAGGATAAACCACCTGCTGTCCCTTCTTGAAATCGGCCGTGGTAGAATTTCTCACCATATTCCACAAAGTATACCGAGAAATGCAGCCTCGGTCAAACCGTGTGGTTCAATATCCGATAATTCCATATATGAGCCGCAAAGCAGTGCTGGCGCTTGTAGCAGCCATAGCGATTCTGATAACCATCCTGACGCTTGTTCTGGTTTTTCAGCTCCCGCAGCCCCGGCTTGTCCGCACATCTAGGAAATCGGCTGTGAAAAAGCTTCTTTCGGCAAGCTGGGGCGATAGTCCTGAAAACCTGCATCGAATAGAAGCCAGGCTGAAGGCGCCGCTGGAAAGAGGCGGTAGCCTGGAGAACCTGGAACTTTTCTTGTCCAAGGATCCGGGAAGGCGGGACTTCGCCAGATTCACGGATCGCAGTCGTTTTCGCAGATACTTGGACGAGGATACCCATGAAGCAATCGAAGTCTACATGGCGCAGTATGTCGATGAAGAGGTGCAGGTTTGGGTGCCCGAATATGTTTCGACAGTTCGGGCGCTCTTTGATGTCGTAAAGAAGGATTTGTTGATATTGAGCGGAATTCCGGCCGAGTTAACCTTCATGTCCATACCCCCGGCAGAGGGCCCCGCTATCACCGAGAGTGTTCAGCTGGCTCTTGGAAATTTTGCAAATATCTGGATTCCACGCAAGAAGCTAAGTTTTTTCTATGCATCCGATCGTCAAAGGGTACGTTCCTTCCTGCTCGGAAGCTGGCGCTTCCGGTTGCGGTTAATGGCGTTGGATGCAGGTTGGAAGAAACTTCTTGCGGCGCTTTACAACCTGTCTGTAGATCCAAACTGGATTCTGGCAACAAAATACCATCCCGCCTTGCAGCCCGAACTTGATGAACTATGTGTGCTGATTTTATCGGTAGACATATATCGGCGAGGTGAGGATTTACTTGCGCAAATTCCCGCCGTTGGCGGAGAACCGGGTATAAAGTGGGTGCCAAATCTGTCTTATTACAAGAACATCCCCGAGCTTAGCGGTTACACCTCCGATGAGGAGCCAACAATATTCACGGCAAGGGTTGATATTGGATACACTGTTCGGGACGGCGGCACCCAAACATGGCTCAACAGGCGCAAAGACTGGCTAACTGATTACTTCAATAGTTTCTTCTCCGGAATCGAGTCAGGGGATTTCAGCCCAAGGGGTGGCAACTCACTCTTTGAATGGAGAACTGCGCGCCTTAAGGCCACCGCCTTACATCATATCAATGGCAAAATCGTGTTGGAATCCACATTCGGCTCGAGGGGAATTTATGGTGTGCGGGATTTGGCCCTACTAAGGGTTAGTTTGCTTGCCGACTCGGATTAGCGGGATTTCCCTCGAGTCGGTTTCGGTCCTGGCAACGCCGGGGACATCAAAACCAAGTCGGGAACTCAGGTTCTTGAAGGGGTGAATATCAAGTACATTGGGAAACCAGCCGTCTACAAAACGCCGGTCGATCAGGTTCACCGCCGGATAGTGCTCGATCGGAATAACCTGGCAGGAAGTCAGCAGAATACTTTCAGCCTCTCGCAATTTCTCGAATCTCTGAAGGAAGGGCAGTGTTGCGGCCTCGCTTAGCAGGGCATCATATGCGGGATCGGAAAAACCGGATTCGTTGAAGCTGCTTTGGGAATCCCACATGCCAAGAAAAGTTTGAGGATCGGCATAATCGCCAATCCAGGTTAGGGTGGCCAAGTCATACCCCCCTCCCTTCACCGAATCGTAGTAATGCTGGGGCTCCACCTCTTCAATAATCACATCCAGGCCAAGTGTCTTACTCCAGGTTTCTTTCATCGCTTCAGCCACGGAATCGCCGGTGAAAACCCGGATTATAACATGGGGAAGTCCACTGCCTTCCGGGAATCCAGCTTCCTCGAGCAGCCGCATTGCCTCTTCCACGCGCTTTCCGGGTGGCGGAAAATTGGTCTCGGCCGCCGGGTAGTTCGGAATGGGCGGAACAAGGGATACGGCCGGAATCATTCGTTCCTCGCGCAGTTCGTCGAGCGGCAACAGGAGCGTGAGGGCGCGTCTGATTCTGGAATCGGCCCAGACCCTGGAGTTGTTGGAGAAGTAGTAGTATGTTGTGGAAAACTGAGACGTGATGTTTAGTGCCTCGGGTATGGCGAGCTGCGTAGCGTCTATTCCCGAGGTAACCCAGTCAATTTTAAAGCGGTTGAAATCCCGCATTATCTGGTCCATGTCGTCGCTGAACACAAGCCTGAGGCGGTCGATTTTGAGCGATTCGACATCCCAGTACAGTGGATTCTTGTCGAACAAAATTTCGTTTTCGTTGCGCGCCTTTATAACAAAGGGTCCGTTTACGGGAACCGACCGAATCGCACTCCAGTCATGAATCTTCCTGAAGTCTCTGTGAACCGGGGAAAAGATGTAGTGGCATAAAATCGAAAGGAAGTGAGGAGAGGGCTGCCTTAGACTCACCACCAATGTTGTTTCATCGGGCACATCAATTCCGACATCCTCCCTTGGGCCAAGGCCGGAGCGATATTCCCTGGCTCCGACAATATCATCGAATAGAGAGGCGTATTCGGCTTTGGACTCCGGGGAGAGTACGATTAACCACGATTCCCTGAAATCCGATGGGGTCAGGCGCTCTCCATTGCTCCAGAAATTGTTCTCTCGCAGCTTAAAAGTTATACGGCGCTTGTCCTCGGAGAACTCCCAAGACTCGGCCGCACCTGGAACCGGCTGGAGAGTGGCCGGATGAAAGGATACAAGACCTTCATAAACAGCCGTGAATACCTGAGCTTCGGTGGAGGTGTAGGCTTGATGAGGATTCCATTCAGTTCTATAGGGTGAAAAGAGTACGGTAAACTGGTCTTCAGCCTCTTCTGCGAACAGTCCGAAAACAGAAATCAGTAACAAAAGAGTAATCAATGATTTTCTTGTCATAGGGTTTCTCCACTTGCAAATCTTCAAAATCTTCACTAAAACTTCATCTAAAAGCATTTCCGTCTACTTTATCTTCCTTGACAAATACGATTCACTACCAATCGCTTTGAAAATTAAGGAGTATTATATCAAAAAAGTATCAATAGGAATATTAGTAACTGTTTTTCTGACATTTGGAGTACAATACGACGATGCCGGTACAGGGCTAACAGACTGGTCCATCAGCTTCGCACCCAAGTATTTGTTCAGGGACTACAGCGGGGAGCAGCTTGGAAGCGGTCTGATTGCGCCATTTACCAATCCGACAACCCGAATCTCGGTAATTTCCTACCTTCACGCTATAATTGGAGATTCCGCCGTTGCCGATGCCCTCATTGTGGCTGCCGAACGCTACAGGGTGGATCCCGCTCTGGTGGTAGCTGTTGCGTGGCAGGAGAGTAGATTCCAGGCAAATGCATATGGAATAAACAATAACAAAAGCATAGACAGGGGACTGATGCAGCTCAATTCCTCAACGTTCAAATCTCTCGGCGCAGATGATTTTTTCAACCCCTACACGAATGCGGATTATGGGACATCCTATTTGCGAAAAACGCTGGACATGTCCGGCAACATCGTTACCGCGTTGGCCATGTACAATGCCGGACCCGGACGTGTTGGCAGCCTGGGCGCCCCTACTAATACGCTTAACTACATAGACAAGATAATTACCTACAAAAACAACCTGGTTCGAGACTACTATCGACTTAACAGCCTGGGCAGTGTCCTGATAATTTCGGATTTCAAACCGGTAAAGAATCCGAACTATCTGTAAAAGCAGCCTGTGATAGGCTAGTATTGGACAATGATTATCGTATTCAAGGCTGGAATTTCAACCTCCCAGAGGAAAGATGTATCGGATTTTCTCCGGAACAGGGGGTTCAAAATTCGCGAAATTGCGGGGGAGGAGGTGCTAATCGGTGCCATCGGCAGTCAAACCATAGATAGCCGGCAAGTAGAGATTCTACCGGGAGTCGACCGGGTTGTTCCCATTAGCAAGCCCTATGAAATGGCCTCCCGGGAATTTCATCCCCAGGATACCGTGATTGATGTTGGTCCGGTTAAAATCGGTGGTTCCCGTATCGTTTGCATCGCCGGCCCCTGCGCCGTGGAATCCAGGCAGCAGATACTCGATTCGGCCTGGGCGGTAAAGGAGGCGGGAGCGGTTATGCTGCGCGGTGGCGCCTTTAAGCCGAGGAGTTCTCCATATTCCTTTCAGGGCCTGGGTTTTGAAGGTCTGGAGTACCTCCGTGAGGCCGGAGACGCCACCGGATTGCCGGTGGTTTCCGAGGTGGTGTCTTCGAACGATGTGAAAAGAATGGCCGGTTTTGTCCACGTATTTCAGATCGGCATGCGCAATATGCAGAATTTTGAATTGCTGAAAAGCGTCGGTGAGGCTGGTCTCCCAGTGATACTGAAGCGTGGAATGGCGGCGACTATCGAGGAATGGTTGATGGCGGCCGAGTATTTACTCTCCTCTGGAACTGACGATGTAATTCTATGTGAACGGGGAATTCGCACATTTGGAAGGGCCACCCGAAACACCCTGGACATATCCGCTATACCTGTAATCCGAGAGCTCAGTCATCTGCCAGTGATTGTCGACCCCTCACATGCCACGGGTATCAGGGACAAGGTTTCACCGATGGCCCTTGCCAGCATCGCAGCCGGCGCTTATGGGATACTGGTTGAGGTTCATACAAACCCGGATAAGTCTTTCAGCGACGGGCCGCAGTCGCTCTGGCCTGCGCAGTTCGAAAAACTGCTTCGCGATATCGAGGCCCTCTGCCCAACGGTGGACCGGGAACTCGCCCGGCTGCCCGAAAGACACCAGGAAGACGTGCTTCGTTCGCACCTGGGAAGGGGGAACGTCGATGAAAAACCAGGGGTTGCCTTCCAAGGTGAAAGGGGCGCCTATAGCGAGCGAGCCATACTGAACTACTTCCCCGAGGGTGAAGTGCGTCCTCTGGCCCTCTCCAGATTTGACGATGTTTTTATCGCGGTTTTATCCGGAAGGGCCGCGTGGGGTATGATTCCGCTGGAGAATTCCCTGACGGGCAGCGTTTTCGAAAATTACGATCTTCTATCTCGTTATCCGGATATAAAAATAGTTGGCGAGATCAAGGTTAGAATCCGTCACAGTCTGATTGCGATTCGAGGCACCAGGGAAGATCAGGTTAAAAAGGTATACTCGCATCCTCAGGCCCTTTCCCAGTGCGCGGAATTTCTGAAGAAAAAAGGATACCAGACAGAGCCATACTTTGATACGGCTGGCGCGGCTGCCATGGTGTCCGAAAAGGCCGACCCTGGCGTGGCGGCCATTGCCAGCACCGCGGCTGCCGCGTTTCACAAGCTGAAGATACTTGCCGAGGATATCGAAACCAACCCCAGGAACTACACTCGCTTTGCTCTGATAGCCCGAGTTGATAGTGCGGAGGTGGAGAATGCCGACAAGGCTTCATTTACCTTTTCTCTTAAAAGCCATCCAGGGGCACTTAGTGATTGCCTCCAGGTCTTGAAGAAGCACAACGTGGATATGACCAAGCTGGAATCACGTCCCATTGCCGGGAAGCCCTGGAACTATATGTTCTATGTCGATGTGATGCTGCCCAAAGACAGGGAGGCATTCGATCTGGTGGAAGAAGAGTTCAGCGGGGCATCCAAAGACTATCGAAATCTCGGAATTTATCGCTCCAGCTAATCACGAGAATTCCGCCATGATCCAGGTGGGGTTTTTCAGGATTCGAATTCAAGCGATCGATACTCCTGCCTAGTCAATGGGGATATGAAGACCCTGATACGAGGCCTGCTTATATCGGTATTTTCGGTTGCCTGCGGATTCTTTGGTTCCACCGACTACGTTATAGTCAGATGGCCGGTGGGAGGGCTGCCCATCTACGATGGGGCAAATCCCTCTTTTTGGGAAGTACGCTGGCTAAATTCCAGTGGCACAGTTTCAAAGAGACTTGTCAGTAGCTCCCAGGGGCCGCTCGTTCTCGAACTTCCCAGAGAATCGCCGCTAATCGTGATGGCGACCCCCGTTACGGTTGAATATCCCAGTCCCTACCGTGTGCGTCCTGCCGGCGCCGTAGCCGGTGCCGATTCGCCCCTGCCGAAAAATCTGCAGCTTGGTTGGGAAGACGGATTTTCCGCGCAGCTGCTTCTGTCCCTGATCGATGCCGAAGTTCCCCCACGCGCAATCAATCATCGACGCTTCGCCAAATCAGCGCGAGAGCGAAGCGGCAACAGGCCCTGGCATCTGAATGAAAGAAAGCTCAGAAGCGACATAGCGGGGGGGAAGCTGAGAATCCACAGCTTTCGTCTACTAAAGGATTTCATAATCAAGGCGGCTTTGCCCGAGGGAATCTGGTACTCCCAGTTTCCCCTCGATCCTCCGCTTGTTTCCAGCCGAAGTGGCTGGGAGGGCGTTCTCCCCATTGGCATATGGCATTTTGCGCATCCTGCCAGTTCAAAAACGGCGACCATATCAGTCGATAGCAGGGGCAAGGCACTCCTTCAGATTGAAGGCTAGCCCCTTGCCTGTGAAGGATGGAAGAACAGGAGAAGGAGGGCGGCGCCTGGTTGGAGTGGAATGCTTTTGCACGCGCAGGAGGTCAGGAGTGGGAGGGGAGATTCTCGGCCCGCTGGCCTCCTGCCGGATTTCATCTTCAGCCGCTAGGGCTTAGGAGGGCGATGATGGAAGCTGCCAGTTAATGGGACTCTTGCCATGGCTTTGGAGCCAGTCGTTGGATTGCGAGAAGGGACGGCTTCCAAAGAAGCCTCGAGAGGCGGAGAGAGGAGAAGGATGGGGGGCGCTTAGCAACAAATGCTTGTTTGCATCCACATGCGCTGCCTTTTTCTGGGCATAGGAACCCCACAGTATGAACACCACCGCCTGGAGCTCCGAATCAATCAGATGGACTATCCTGTCCGTAAAGATTTCCCATCCGCGGCCCTGGTGCGATGCTGGTTTGCCATGCTCCACGCTTAAAACTGAATTCAAAAGCAGTACACCATCCCTGGCCCATGGCATAAGCCATCCGTGGCGTACAGGAATTATCCCCAAATCATCCCATAGCTCCCTGTATATGTTGTTCAAAGAGGGTGGAACAGGAATTCCCGGACGTACCGAAAAACTCAAACCATGCGCCTGCTTGGCTCCGTGGTAGGGATCCTGACCCAGAATCACTACCTTGATTTCTTCGAAGGGGGTGCTATTCAAGGCAGCAAACATGTCCTCCCCTCTGGGGTATATTACCTTCCCGGCCTTCTTTTCCCTGAAGAGAAAGGCCCTGAGTTCAGCCATGTAGGGTTTCTCAAATTCATGAACGAGTCTGTCTAGCCAGGTTGGATTCAATTTTATCCTACGATTTTCAATGCCTGCTTCCATCAATTTGCCGCCGGGAATTCGAGTTCAAAAACGCTTCCGCCGCCCTCCCTGGGGATAGTCTTAACACTGCCTCCATAACCCTCGGCAATCCCTCTGACTATTGTCAAACCCAGGCCGGTATGTTCTGGAGATTCTCGATCGGGTCTATCGGTATACCATCGCTCAAATACCCTTTCTTTGGCATCCTCGGCAATGCCCGGCCCCCGGTCCGCAATCGATATTCTCACCTTGGATCTATCTGGGGGATAAAGGACAATTTCAACTTTTTCATTCTCGGGAGAGAAGGAGACGGCATTGTCCAACAGGTTCAATATAGCCTGTGCCAATCTGTCGGGATTGGCAGGTATTTCGGTATGATTGACGGAGTTTGATCGGTCGAAAAGCAGCACCTCCACCCCCCTGTTCTTGCGGCAATTATAGGTTGATACAATGTTTTTTAAAATCGCGACAACGGAGGCCCTGGCTTCCTCGCCCTGATTCAAACGGACATCGACGTTAATCAATTCTCTAAGATCATCCAGAAGTCGTTGAATGCGATAACCCTCGCGGGTAATTACTTCAAGAAACCTATTGTTTTTTTCTGAGCTATCCCGCTCCGCCAGTTCGGCCGCACTTAGAATTCCCGCCACCGGATTCTTCATTTCGTGAACCAGATCCGCCATGAAATCTTCCATGTAATCCGTGCGTTGCTGCAGCCTGGAGGAGAGGCGGTAAAGAGCCCGAGAAAGATCGGCAACCTCATCGCTGCCGGATAGCGGTCTGAAGCCCGACTGCATTTTCCCTTGTAAGTCAAGTATGCTTTCGGCCTGATTGCGTAGTCGTCCCACTGGAACGGTTACGGTTCTGGCCAGCAGTATCGAGAGTATGATCGCTCCGCCGACGCTGAGCAGAAATATGGTGGCGATATCGAGTCGAAGTTTGTATAGGTTGGACAGTATCGAGAAGGTGGAGCGAGATGCCAAAACAGCGCCAACCACCTCTTCATTTTGGAAGATGGGTATTGCCGAATAGAGGGTTACCGATCTCTGCCCCCTGGAAATTCTGGTAATTGCGCCATAACGCCCTTCCAGAGCCGAGCTTATCTCGCTGCCTTGTAAAACCTGCTTGCCGCTATAATACTCTGCATCTGCGTTTGGGGTTTTAGGCTCCTCGATGATTCGGGACAGCAGCTTAAAAGTACGGCTGGGCAGGGCGCCGAGCTGGTAAACCACGCTCTTTTCGGGATAGCTTTGCTGGGGGGATTCGATTTCAGATGTGTTTCCCGTGGGCACTTGGGATTGGTTTCCCGCGGCGGGGCTGGCCGAATCGGCAAGAAGCAGTCCATTTTTGTCCACTACTCGCAGGCGTGTATTTGTCCTTGCGCCAAGCCGTCTCATAATTGCCTTGGCCTCACTGGCCAGGTCGTGGTCGCTTAGAGCCGAGGCCAGGAGCCTACCCTGCTGCACCATGGCGCGCTCCTGGCTCTCGAGGAGCTGGGATTCGTATGTTCCCAGGAAAAACACGGCGCCGATTGGGAAGACGGCCAGAAGGATGTTGAAAACAAGGAGCCTGGGGGTGAGCCCCTTTAAACGCCTTCCGAGACGGGAAGGGCGGTGGGCAGAATGAGGATGCTTCAAACTTCTATCCCAAATCGATAGCCCGTTCCGTACATGGTTTCGATGGTGTTTTTTGGCGCTCCGATGCTCTCCAGTTTTTTGCGAATTCGCTTGATATGACTGTCAACCGCGCGTTCGTTTACAAACTTGTCATCCGGGAATACACTCGAGAAGAGAGCCGTGCGGCTGCGAACGGTTCCTGGCGAACGAAGCAGCTCGGAAAAAATTCGAAATTCGCTTATGGTAAAAACCAGTTCCCGCTCATTCCAGACGGCTCTGTAACTGGCCGGAATCAGTGTGAAGGGCCCCATATGAATTGGTGGTTTTTTCTGATCGAAGCCGTCCGCACGGCGCAGGACGGCCTTGATTCTGGCCAGAAGTTCGCGGACGCTAAATGGCTTCCCGATGTAATCGTCTCCGCCTATCTCCAGGCCGAGAACCTTGTCAAGCTCCTGATCTCGGGAGGAGAGGAAGATTATGGGAGTTGTACTGTCTGTTCGCCGCAGCAGGCGGCAGAATTCGAGACCGTCCATTCGCGGCATCAGTATATCTAGCAGATAGAGATGCGGGGGGTTGCTTTGATGGGTTTCCCAGGCATCCTGGCCGTTGGAGTAGGTTGATACCCTGTAATTCTCTTTACCGAGGGCATAGCTCAAATTGTCGCGAAGAGTTGCCTCATCGTCTACGATCGCAATATGTTTCATGCCTCCATATTAGCATATTTGGATAATTCTGTTCTTTCTTAAGAGTAATCAGGTTTTCAGCGTCGCCCGCGCAGGTTTTCCAGTTGCTTCATGCAATGCAAAAGTTCTGAGAGTAATTTCTGCCTAAATAGAGGTTGCTCCATAGATTCTTGTCATGGACGAATAGCCGCTTTTCTGCTTATTTCCAGCCTCGAAATAGTCACTTCCCCAATTCACAATGTGAATGCTTCCCGGCCGGAAACCTGAAATCAGAGAACCGGCTGACAAAGCGAGATATACATTTGGAGGATTGACAGATGTCCAAGGGGAGAAAGTGGTTGAAACCCCTTGTCAAAGTTTCTTTGGTGATTGCGATAATACTATTGCTGCTTATCCCATTGTCTATGATAAGAGGTTTGGTTAAGGAAAGGCGGGATTTAAAAACCAGCACTGCAGAACTGATTACCGAGGAGGTAGGGGGTGAACTTATGCTGGTAGGACCAATACTTGTACTGCCCTATGAATATGAGGAAGTCAAGCTTAGCAACGGAGAGGAGGAAACAGTCAAGCAGCGGATTGAAATTCATCTGATTCCCGAAACCTTCACTCTAAGGGGAAGGTTGGAAGTTGAATATAGGAGCCTGGGGATTTATCGAGTTCCTATCTTTAGGGCCTTTATCGAGGGGAATGGAAAGTTTCGCAGACAGGTGAGCGATCTATATCCATCCGATGTGGTGCCGCTGCCAAAGGAAAACCAATTTGTAGTCGGTATCGCGCATATGGAAGGAATTCGAGAAATTTCGAATTTGCAGTGGGGAAGTCGGCAGATAGACTTCCGAGTGAACGCTGAAAATGTGGCGGTTGGAAACGGCGTGAGCGCGACGGTAGGAGAAATAGCAGCGGACGATGATGCTGATGGGGGTGTTTTCTTTTTTGATATGGAAATTAGAGGGGGCACCAAAGCAGTTTTCGTGCCGCTTGGACGTTCTACGGTGTTTGAGCTTTCGGGTGATTGGCCATCGCCATCCTTTCTGGAAGGTTTGCTTCCCTCCGAGCTGGAGCTAGATGACGAGGGATTTAATGCGAATTGGAAAATCCCGGAGGTTAGCAGACCCATTCAGCAATATTGGGATTCGTCGGAGGTAAAAAAAACAGACTTCGCAATGCATGGCTTAGGGGTGAAATTGCTGGAGTTCGTGGAAAGCTACAAGAAGATTGAGAGATCGATTAAGTACGGACTGCTTTTCCTGCTAATTCCATTTGTGGTGTTCTTCCTGCTCGAAACCCTAGCTCGGTTCAGGGTGCATCCGATGCAGTACATGATGGTGGGGGCCGCGGATGTGCTTTTCTACCTGTTGCTTCTGGCCATATCGGAGCATCTGGGATTCGATGCGGCATATCTGATTGCGATAGTTGCAGTTGTCTTGCTAATTTCCATCTACACTCATAGCATTGCACATAGGGCTACAGTGAATTTGGAGAAGATAAGGTCGCAGTTCCCTGCATTTGCGGCATATCTGGCCATGCCTGTTGGCCTTGGTGTATCATATTTCTGGCTCTGGCTGACGCTGCGCTCAGAAGACTATGCACTACTGTTAGGTTCGATAGGCGTGTTTGTCATCCTCGGCATTCTAATGTTAGCCACCCGCAAAATCAAATGGTACTCCAACTGAGCTCATGTGCCGGCCGGATGGTTGGATCTGGATGCGGGGTTTGATTCAATAGATGAGCCTAGGAAGATGGGTTGGAGTATCCGGATGGATAGGGGCGGCTTTCCTGGCGACGCGGATAAATGCTTCTGGCAGTCTTCGATAAGCGGCCCTTGTCCAAACAGGCCCTTGTTACTATCCTATCAAAACTTATTTTTAACCAAAGGAGTTTTCTATGGCGGATAATGAAAAGCTGTCTGGGCCGGAAGAGGTTAAGGCTTCTTCAGTACATTTAAGGGGAGAGTTAAGCAGGCCGCCGAGTCGGGCGCTTTGGCTAGTGAAATGGCTTCTTGTCTTTCCGAATGCCCTCGTGCTGATGTTTCTGTTTATCACCATGCCCTTTGTGTTGTTAATCGTTTTTTTCGCAGTTATTTTCACTGGGAAATATCCCCGAGGACTGTTCAACTACGTTGTTGGAGTGCAACGCTGGTATTGGCGTGTTGTTTTCTATGCCTCTGTATGCGGCACAGACAGATACCCTCCCTTTTCCCTTAGGTCCAAAGATGACTATCCGGCCGATTTTCACGTTGATTATCCCGAACGCCTAAGACAATGGATGCCTCTGGTCAAGTGGTTTCTGGCCATTCCGCATTACTTCGTGTTGATAGCACTTCTCTACGGCAGTATTATTTCTTCTTCTTCTTCCGATGATGAGAAACTGAAGCCCCTCAGGGGTGTGTTTTCGTATATAGAGATTCAAACCGACGACTCTGAAATGCACGATGCGCTTGTGGAATCCTCTCAAAAATTCTCGGTCTTCTCCGAGACCTACGATGATTATTCGTATAAGGGCTTCCCAGATTTCCTAGACTCCTCACGATCTAGGTGGGGATCCTTTCCGGGACTTTTTGGGATATTGGTACTAATTGCACTGATTGCACTGCTGTTTACCGGCAGGTATCACAAGGACATATTCCATTTGATTATGGGAATCTGGCGATGGGCCTACAGGGTAAACGCCTATGTTTATTTGTTAACGGATGAGTACCCGCATTTCAGACTTACGGACTAGGCAAGTTTTGCCGTAGCAAGTTGAGCCTTCCCTGAGCCAGATCGAGGAAACGGGGTTTTTCTTCAGGGGAGCCATAACCCAAGAAGCAAATGGGTAACCCTCAAAAAGCTAAGTCATGCACTTTTTTATGACGCCAGCCTGGCCGGGAATTTGGTTTTTCAAACTAGATGAGCGAGATACGGCAGTAGGATGCCCTGCATGTTTATTCCGGGAGGAGTTTGCGGGTGATAAGGTTCTGCACCTCACGCTTTCCGAGTACCCGGGCAATTGTGAACTTTGCTTCATTTTCGCTGGTTTTGATTATGGGCTGCTCATTGTAGGGCTGGAGATTGTTGTCCAGATAGAGCTTTATTATGGGGTATAGCGGACTGTTGCCGATATCGACTATGGTTCCAATAGAGCCGTTTTTCAGGCGGACATAGCTTCCAAGTGCGAAAACCGATAATGAGTTGAGCAAGGCTGTTATAATTCCCTTGTCGTAGAGAGTGCGCTTGTCTCTTATCATTTTCAGAATAACCAGGTGGCCCTCGTCGCTTTCTCGGAAAGGCCGGTTGGATATCTGCGCATCGTATGAGCAGGCAACAGCGAGAATCCTGGCGAACAGGGTTATTGATTCGCCCTTGATGCCCTGGGGGTAGCCGGATCCGTTTAGGCGCTCATGATGCTGGGAGACCGCAAGGAGTATTTCCTGGGAAATTGGATTGGAGTGTTCGCGGGAGTAGTTTTGCAGCATTTTCAGGCCAATAAGCGGATGGGTATTTATGAGTTTTTTTTCCCTTTCAACAAGGCCGCCTGTTTTGTTGAGGATATGACTCGGTATTTTCATCATTCCAATCTCATGGAGAATGGCTGCAATACCAAGTTCTATTAGGCGGAATTGGGGTAGTTTGAGGCCGTTTCCAATAGTAAGGGAAATTATGGTTGTTCGGGCCGAGTGGGTGTATAGGTAGTCGATTCCCTCTGCCTTTAGGCTTGGCAGCCGGAGGATGAAAGAATGGTAGTTTTTTAAAATCAGGATTGTCGATTTAACCTGTTTCGTGACGGAGTCCAGATTGAGATGCCCATCGCTGTTGAATGCATCATAAATTTTTTGCACAAATTTTGTGAAGTTGGAGAAGAACTCGAGGGCGGTGCGACGTCCCTCGGATTCCTTCGTCTTGCTGCTCAGACTGGAAGCAATGCTTTCAGGCGCCGCTGTACGGGGGTTACCGCTGCTTAGTATGGTTTTATACCCCCATTTTTTCAGGTTTTCAATCAGGCTCTCTGTGATGGGAGAGTCACCCGGAAGAAGCATAAACCCCTCGTCAATCCACAGGGGTTCGTTGTAGTAGGTATTGGCTTTGAGGCTGCTTATTGGTATATTTTCCAACTTGGACATTTTTGCTGACCCCCTTGCTATGGTGATTCGCATTTGTCTTTTGGACCTATACCATTATAGAGATAAATCTGGATGTTTGAAGAGGGCGGTACCCAAGGGTGAGAATGGGGATGAGATTTAAGTCGATTTTCTTTCTTTTCAATTCGTTAGTGCTGCTTAGCCTGCTCTTTGTTCTCATCCCATCGTTTGTCTTTCTAGATCGGGGCGGGATGAATGCCGTGAGGAACCTATGGATTATTCTTTCCGTTTTCGCGCTGCTTGTTGGAGTATTGAATTTCTACTGCATTCAGAATTGGAAACTCTTCTCTCTTCTAGAGGCCGAGGATTGGCCAGACCTTCTAGCCTGGTTGGAGAATCGTTTGTACGTAAGACGAAAGTTGAATTGGGCATATTCGAATCTTCTTGTCAACACCGCGCTTTCTGTCTCAAATTTTGACGCGATAAAGAAGTTGGAAGCCGAGATTCGACAGAAACGGCCAGTACTCCTAAGAACCCTGGGAGTTTCCCTGGGCATCCCGATACTTTTGGGACAGAACTGGAAGGCAATCGCGGAGTATTATGGACCGCTGGCTGACGATTCTAGAACAAGGCAGCGAGATTGGGCCATCTGGTGCCGGGCGGTGGCGCTGGGCGGAGAGAGAATAGATCAGCTTATGGAACTTCTTAATGGCCAGGATATTTCGCTGCGACTGCTTTCGTGGGAGATCCTGGAGCGGCGCTCGCGATACTTGTCCGACGCGCAGCTTGATATACTGACAGCGTCCAAAACAGAATTGAAAAATATGCTAAATGGCTCCAAGGGCGATAGGATGCTGCAGAAATCAAGGGAGAATTATCTTATTTCACTCCTTTTGTTTTCTCAGGTAGACAGGGCCAAGTCGGATCTGCTGGCTAGTTAGAGGGTATGCTATGAGCGTTCGAGTTCGTTATGCCCCTTCTCCAACAGGAATGCAGCATATTGGCGGCATACGAACGGCCCTGTTCAACTACCTTTTTGCCAGGGCCAATAGGGGCAGTTTCATTCTCAGGGTTGAGGATACCGATAGGACCAGGTTCAATCCCGAGGCCCTCAAGGATTTGTTTGATTCTCTTGAATGGCTGGGTATCCAATATGACGAGGGGCCCGGCAAGGATGGAACCTGTGGACCCTATGTACAGTCGGAGCGAAAATCGCTCTATGCGGAGTTAGTCGGGAGCTTGCTTAATTCCGGCAATGCCTATTATTGCTTTTGCAGCGCCGAACGCCTTGACTCGATTAGGAATGAACAAAAATCGGCCAAAAAGAATATTGGCTACGATCGATATTGCCGAAGCATCTCAGTCGATGAGGCCAAATCACGAATCAAACTAGGTGAAGAACATGTTATTCGCTTGAAGGTTCCCACGGAGGGAAAAACCTTATTCAATGATTTTTTATTGGGAGAGATTAGTAAAAAAAACGGAGATATCAGCCCCGATCCTGTGATAATGAAGTCTGACGGTTTTCCCACCTATCATTTTGCGAATGTTGTCGACGACCATGAAATGGGAATTTCGCATGTCCTTCGCGCCCAGGAATGGATTCCCTCCGGACCGCTCCATATCATCATCTATCAGGCCTTTGGCTGGAAGCCTCCTGTTTACTGCCATCTGCCGATGGTGATGGGCAAGAATGGCCAAAAACTATCCAAGCGTCATGGATCGACGGCCTTGAAAGATTTTCGCGAGGCCGGCTATCTTCCCGGGGCCCTGATCAATTTCATTTCGCTCTTGGGTTGGAGCTACGATGATTCGAGAGAATTTTTCACTATGGATGAGCTTTGCGAGCTGTTTAGCCTAGAGAGGATTAACAAATCTTCCGCGGTTTTTGATTACCGAAAACTGGACTGGTTTAACGGATACTATATTCGATTGATGAATTTAGACTCCCTCAAATCTCGACTTATTCCGATTTTGGCCGCCGATAGACTTGTCCAGGATCCGCCCACCGCCAATCAGCTGGATATCATCGATGGTTTTGTGCCCATTGTGGCCAAGCGTCTGAAGCGGTTAAATGACATAGGTCCCATGATTCGCTTCCTCTTTGTCGATCCGGGTTCTGTCAATGCCGAGAGTGTGATATCGAAGGAGGTGAACAGACAGGATGTACTGGATATACTGACTTCTGCCGTTGACTTGCTCGATTCGGCGCCCAGGCCTCCGGAAATTGGCGCGGTCTGTGCGCAGTGGGATGATGCCTTAGAGCGCAATTTTCGTGATATGGCGGCATCAGGGAACTGGAAGGTTGGTTCGGTGTTTGGACTGCTGCGAATTGCGCTTACCGCAAGTTCGGTTAGTCCCCCGCTGATTCCCGTTATTCGTCTGCTTGGCCTGAACGAGTCGCTTAGGCGGATAAGAAGACTAATTCGCACCATGGAAGATGCAGGGGAATAATGGCGCTGTATCCGATACTACCAAGTGATACTTTGCTGAAACTGAAGGAATAAATGTCAACTTATAGAAATGCAGGGAAAGGCGAAGGCGTCAATGAGCATGGCGCCTCGATGGAGAAGCTAGTTTCGCTTTGTAAGAGCCGTGGATTTATATATCCCTCAAGCGAGATATATGGAGGACTATCGGCAACCTGGGATTATGGGCCCCTGGGAGTTGAAATCAAGCAGAACATCCAAAATGCCTGGTGGAAGGAGATGGTGCGCCGGCATGAAAACATTGTCGGACTGGATGCCGCTATTATGATGCATCCTAAAACCTGGGAAGCCTCCGGTCATGTCGATAATTTTTCGGACCCCCTGGTCGATTGCAAAAAGTGTAAAAGCAGATTTCGTGAGGACGCCCTTCAGAAAATGAGGATTGAAAAAAACATCAATGGCACCTTGTGCCCAAATTGCGGCGGCGAGCTAACCGAGGCCAGGCAGTTCAATCTGATGTTCGCAACCCAATTAGGGCCGGTGGAAGATGCTGGCAGCTTGGTTTATTTGCGACCCGAAACGGCGCAGGGCATCTTCGTAAATTTCAAGAATGTGGTTAATACATCCAGAGTCAAAATTCCATTTGGGATTGCGCAGGTGGGTAAGGCCTTTCGCAACGAGATTACCACCGGGAATTTCATATTTCGCACCTGCGAGTTCGAGCAGATGGAAATGCAGTATTTTGTAAGGCCTGGCAGCGAGGATTCGGTTTTTGAAGAATGGAAAACCAAGCGCATGGCCTGGTATGTCGATAGTATTGGCATTAGGTCCGAATGCCTGCGCTTTAACGAACATGGAGCGAAGGAGCTTGCCCACTACGCTAAGTCGGCCTTCGACATCGAATACAATTATCCCTTCGGCTGGCAGGAACTGGAGGGAATCCATTCAAGAACCGACTACGACCTAAAAAGACATGGGCAGTTCTGCGGCAAGGATATCAGCTATCTGGATGCCGAAACTAACAGCCGCTACATACCCTACGTAATTGAAACCTCCTCTGGGCTTACCCGCAGCGTACTGGTGGCACTGATGGACGCTTATCACGAGGAGAAATTGGACGGCGAGGATGAGATACGCAGGGTTCTTCATCTCCACCCCCAGATTGCACCAGTCAGGGTTGCCGTGTTCCCGCTGGTAAAAAAAGACGGGCTTCCCGAAATGGCCCGACGGATTGAGGAGGATCTAAGAGAGAATTTCGCCACCTTCTACGACCAGGGAGGTGCGATTGGCAGGCGTTATCGCAGAATGGACGAGATTGGTACGCCTTTTTGCGTTACGGTAGATTATGAAACCATGGATAATCGTTCCGTAACTCTTAGGTTGCGTGATTCGATGGAGCAGATCAGGATACCTGTCGAAGATATTGTGGATTCAATACGCAGAGAAACTCTCGCATACAGGCGTTTTTAATACTCATGTCATCATTTGAACCAGGTTATCGAGAGGTTAATATGAGTGAAATTCAAATTAATAACAGGAAGCGGACACACGCGTTAGACAGGTTGATTAAGAGAGGCTTTTATAGGCAGTGCACGGATGAAATCGGTTTAAGAAACAAAATGGCTGGCGGTTCGATAAAATTCTATGTCGGAATCGATCCCACGGCTTCCTCCCTGCACATAGGACATCTTGTACCTCTTTATGCGGCGGCCCACCTTCAGCGTGAAGGCCATAAGCCCATAATACTCATGGGAGGCGGCACCGCGCGCATCGGCGATCCGTCTGGCAAAACCAGGATGCGCAGATTGCTCGATTACCGACAGATTGACGAGAATATCAAAAAGATAATTCCACAGATTGCCAGGATTATTGATTTCGATAAGGCCGGTGTATTGTTAGGCAACAACGCCGATTGGCTCGCATCGTTGAATTACATTGCTTTTCTTCGGGATATTGGACGGCATTTCAGCGTAAATCGGATGCTTGGTTTTGAAACCTACAAGCAGCGTATGGCGAAGGGACTTTCCTTCCTCGAATTAAACTACCAGCTCCTTCAATCATACGACTTCCTCGAGCTATGGAGAAGGGAAGAATGCCTGCTCCAGGTGGGAGGCAACGATCAATGGGGCAACATAGTGGCCGGTGTTGAACTTATTCGCAGAGTTGCCGGAGTGGCGGCATATGGCCTTACCTTTCCCCTGCTTACGCGATCGGACGGAAGGAAAATGGGCAAGACCGAGAAGGGTGCGTTGTTTCTTGATCCAGCCATCACCCCAGTATATGAATTCTATCAGTACTGGCGCAATGTGCCAGATCAGGATGTCGAGAATCTCCTTCTTATCTTCACTTTTCTTCCGGAGGAGGAGTGTCGCAGGCTCGGTTCGGCGAAGGGAACCAAAATCAATTCTTCCAAAGAGCGATTGGCCTATGAGGTAACCAGCTTGCTTCATGGAAAAGATGAGGCGCTAAATGCGCAAGAGGCCGCCAGGGCAGTTTTTTCCAATGGGAAGAACAAAGACGGTGTTCCTTCCCGCATGATGCCGAAGGCCGATTTTGAAGCTGGAATAAGCATAGTCGACTTGCTTGCCCAAACAGACTTGTGCAACTCAAAAAGCGAGGCCAGGCGCCTCGTCTTACAGGGAGGGGCGGGGGTGAACGGAAAAAGAGTGGGCGGCATAGATACGATAATCGGCTTATCGGATGTTATAGATGGCGAGTTGCTGCTAAGGGCCGGGAAGAAGAGACATTTCAGGATAGCAGTGACAGAATAAAAAACCCGCGGATCTGGATATCGATTCCCCGCGGGTAATAACGGCACTCGCCGACATTCCCACTATCGGACGATAGGCCGCTCCGCTTTATTTTTTGTTGCAGTATAGCGGCTGGTTGAATCCAAACGGCAGCGGTGATAATTTGCCGATTTCGCAATTTCGGAGTATAGGCGCCTGGAATTCTCCAGAGGTTCGCTATTAGACCTGGATGAACTGAGTTCCACTATGATTGGCTGCATCAAAAAGGAAACAATCTCGCGGCTCCTCATTGCAAGTAGGCGTTTATCGACATCTTCCATAGCCGCAAGCTGCGCCCTCGGATCTTGACTGTTTGCAATCGCCTCCCCGGCCTCTATGGCTAGTTCCATTCCCTTGTTTGCCAGAAGAATGAGCTCGTAGAGCTTTTCTGATACATCCTCGATTACCCCCCTTATATTCGAAGCGCATTCCGAACTTGTAGATGTGTCCAGCAATACGGCCAGTATTGAATCAATTTTGCCGCGTACATCCGGAAGTTCTTTTATTCTGGAAACATCAACCGTAGCCATACCCTTGATGCGGCGCCCCGAATCACCCACTATTCGAGGCGTTCTATCCCGGGCTGAGGTGGCGATACTCTCGGCAAACCAGTCGGCATAAATATCCATTCGCAAATTGGTGAGTAGGCCTTCGTTCTTGTAGGATTTTGAATAGTATGGCGAGGCGTCATAGAGGCTGCTAAAGAAAAATTGCTCGGCTGGCAGGGTTCTTCTTGAATAGAAATGCGGCATCTTGTTCAAAAAACTGCCGGAAAAATGAGTTCTGCCGCCGGGGAAGCCCAAATCCAGTCCGGCAACGCTTAAAGGCTTGCAGCCTAGAAAACGAGCGAGTTCCCAGGCCGTCGTTGCTACCGAGCCCCCAGATTTTAGTTCACCCTGGATTCCAGCGGCATCCTCCAAGAGGGTTCCCAGCGGGAATTTGGTTTTGGTTAGAAGCGGAGGGCCGGAAAGTGTTCGGAACACGGCCGGATGTGTTGCGGCTTCGGCGAGGATGGGGCAGTCGCCCGCCTCTTCGGCGCACCAGTCCAGGTGTCTGGTATTCCAGTACTGGGGATCCACCGCCGCGATTATATCCGGTTTCACTCCGGCGCCTGTGACCGCCGAAACAGCTGTGTCCACCACTATTATCAGGTGACTTCTGGAAATATTATCGAGTTCGGGAAGCACGATTTCCACAGATGGACCACCTGCAACAATCAGGGCCGGAATGTTTTTGAATTTCCCTTCCCATGATGAAAGCTTCAGGGTTCTGGGGAGAATCGGCACATTTGCGATAAGATTCCTAATCCACAGATGGCCAAAGCGTTCAAGGGTTCTCGCGTTTATTTCCCGCCGTTTTTGAATACTCATAACGGCTTGCCTTAGAGCGCTGTACCAAGGGGGATTCCCACGCTCGGACGGACGCCAGACAACCAGGAAAATTCTCGAACCAACCGGGCCGCCGCTTAAGTAGTCGCCAATGTTTTCCACATCCTCGCCCGAGACAAATTTTACCAGAGGGTTGCCGGTTAGGGGCCCGATATTTCGGACAGAGGCTGCGCGTTCGATTATGCTTCTATCCGCTTCGGCTATTATCAGAGGCCGATTCGGCGCCGCTTCTAGCAGAGCTTCCGCCACGTAACCTAGGCCAAATCCGCCAAGCACTACAATTGCCGTGTCCTCTGGTATCGAGGCGGCGACTCTTTTCGCCTCCCGGGCCGGGTCGAAGCGTGAATGGAGCGCGATACCATTCAAAAAAGCGGTTATCAACCCGCTAGGGGTGGTTGCGGTGCGCCATTCATCATTGGGATTCACCCTATTGAAGCTCCAGGTATATACTCATCCCGCTTTCGATTGGAGTACCAGGGGGTGGCAGCTGAAGTACAACCCATCCATTACCCCGGATAGTCCAGCTTATATCATCTCGTTCCAGGTATGTCAGCAGCATTCGCTTTGAATAACCTGTCAAATCGTGCAGCGTCTCTCCAAGTGGAAGGGGTTTTGGATTATCGATACGAACCTTTCCCGTATGCTCGATAACGGTGTTACCTTCAAGGGGAATTCCATGAAGCGGAGCCAGGGTTTGAGCGATCTCCTTTAGCATCGGCGCCGCCGTCTGAGCTCCGAAAATGCTAACCCTCTTGGGGTTTTCCAAAACAACGTAGACAATTAGCTGTGGATTGTCAGTGGGGAAAATTCCCAAAACAGAACTCAAGAAGCGGTCCGGACTGTACTCTCCGGTTTCCGGATCCGTAATCTGGGCGGTACCCGATTTGGCAGAGATCCGGAGGCCCGAAACGGCTGCCTTGTGGGAGGTGCCTGACGGAGAGGTCACCGTTTGCTCCATCAGATTCAACATCAACTTGGCTGTTTTCGGAGAGATTACCTCCCTGACGGGATTGCGTTGATACTCTTTTACAAGTTTTCCATCGGCGGCCACTACCTTGCTCACTATCCGGGGGTGTAGCAAAATGCCTCCATTCGCCAATGTCGTGGCTGCCGCGGCTACCTGAATCGCCGATACTCCAACCTCCTGTCCAATGGCAATTGTGGGCTTGCTGCGGGCCGACCAATCTGATACGGAATTCAAAATGCCATTAGACTCACCTGACAAAGGGAGTCCGGTGGAATTTCCAAAACCGAAATTTTTCAAGATTCTGTAGAAATCAGTGCCCGAAATATTCTCCGAGGCGCTGGCAACCGCAACATTGCTAGATAGAATGATGGCTCTACTTAGACTCAGTACTCCGTAATCGCGAATATCCGTGATGGGCGGTATCTTGTATCGCTTGAAAGCCTCCGGCTCATAACCGTTCGCCGTGTGAAATTCATCTTCAGGGCTTACGGCCCCCGTATCCAGCAGAGCAGACCAGGAAAAAATCTTAAACACCGAACCCGGTTCATAGGCTATCGCCAGGGGGCGATTGATGCGCTGATTCTGATTCGATTGAGTAAAGGTGTTTGGATCGTAGGAGGGTCTGGAAACCCAGACTAGAACCTCGGCTGTTTTCGCGTCCAAAATCAGAATCATCATGGAATCCGGACTGAAATCCTCCCAGGCCCTTTGTGCTATTTCCTCAACCAGGAATTGCATGTTCATGTCCAGAGTCAAATGAACGGTGTTTCCGTAAATTCTGTCTACTTCGGCCGTCACGCTGCCCGGAGCCAGAACCCGATTGAATGAGTATTCGAGTCCATCTAGGCCGATATTGTCTGTTCCAACATATCCTATTAGTGGTGCGGCCAATTCCTTCATGGGATAGTGCCTTCCAAGCTCCTCCTGCAAGCTGATTCCGGGTAATTGCCCCTCTTCAATCAGTTTTCTGACCATGTCAGACTGGGTTGGCGTAACCTGCCGTTTGATGAAGGCGAAGCGGGACGCCCTGTTTTCAATCAGTATTTGCGAAATCAAGTCGGGTTCCATATCAAGAATCGCGCCCAGCAGATTGCCGGTATTGACAGGATCATCAATCTCGGGTTTCCAGGCCGTTACCGAGTATAGACGGGTTTGCAAGGCAATCAGCCGGCCATTTCTATCGACAATTGAACCCCTTTCCGCCATCGCTGGCACCCTACTGCTCGCAGAGGCTTTTTCGTTGGGGGAAAGCATGATAAAGGCGAAGCGAATAAATATAACCAGGGCCACAGCTACGCTTATCACCATCAGAATTCTCGTTCTGACGCCGGCTGGATGTCTAGTCATTGCCCCCCCAGCTTATAACCCGGCCTATGAATCTTTCCCTGGGCACGAAGCCGTAATCCCTGCTGTCGAATGATTTAAATTGATTATCCCCAATCATGAACAGAGCATTCTCGGTTTGAGTTCTATCCAGATGCTCCCACTGTGTTCCCGAAAGATACCAGCGCCCCCAGGGCGTAATCAGCCATCCGTTTTTGATATGGGGTTCCGCATCACTCCTTAGAATGCAGCGCTTCACAACCAGATTGCCTGTTATCGGGCTGTGGTAAACCGCGATATCGCCAGGGCGGATTTTCCCGGAACCCCGCAGGACAAGCGCTATTTGTCCGTTCATGAGAACCGGGGTCATCGAATCTTCTTGAACCCTGATAAGCGTGAACATACTTGGCACCGTAAGAATTATAGACATAAGCAGAACGAGTGAAATGATTTGTGCAAACACGGCTGCCTTCGAGTAGTGACGCATCATGCTGAACATGAGAGTAATACGGCCAGGGCCTTTTGTCGATATGAGTGAAAGATGGGAAAACTGTGAGTTTACATTCGCAGAGACAGAATTTCATACCGCTGACTATGGGAAGAAAATCCCCAAGAGTAAGGCCAGAAGTAACTCGCAGAGGGAGTGTAGGGGAAAAAAATTCCATGTCTCCTTCCTGGACTCCGAAAGCACAGGGTCTATCTGGAAAATCCTCCAAAAAACTGGGTGAGACAAAGGTATTGCCGCTAATCGCCGCCTTCATCTTCGTTTTGGCAGCCCTGGGAATGGGACTTTTTGACGGCATTCTCCCTGCAGAAGCACCAGCGAATAAAAGCAAAGCCAAATTTCCAGCGCAAAGGGTCAATAAGGGTTCGATAACGGTAACCAATCCCGGGATAAACTCCTCGGAGATGGTTTTTACCAGACACAGGGTGGGCAAGGACGAAACAATTTCACGAATCGCTTATCGGTATGGACTCTCGCCCACAACCATCGTAAGCATCAATGAACTGGACAATGTCGGAATTCCGGAAGAAGGCCGCAGCCTGATGATTCCCTACATCGACGGACGGCGAATTCAGCGACTTGAGGGCGAAGATTTCAGGGAGGTAGCGATTCGCTTTAACACTACAATTGGCAGGATTCAGCAAATTCCGGAAAGCGGGGATTACTTCATATACGGGGAAATCCCCGATGCGATTTCGCCATCCAGCACAGTTGGGGAGCATTTCCTATATCCCATACCTGGCAGAATACTGACTTCCTACGGTGAGAGTGTGGACGACCTTACCGGTATAAGCTATACCTCCGAGGGTATCGGTATTTCGGCAAAAAGCGGGACGCCGGTGAAATCCTCAAAGGAGGGCAGGGTTATCCTGACGGGCCACCATTCAACCCATGGACTGTATGTAATTATGTCCCATGCCGGAAAATGGAGGAGCTTTTACGGCCACCTAGAGAGTATTCAGGTTGACATCGGAGACAGACTCGACGCCGGGGAGCTTCTAGGCTATTCAGGCGCCACGGGAATCGTGCGCAGCCCCCAGTTGCTTTTCGTTTTGATACATGCCGGAAAATCCGTGGATCCCCTGGATCACCTCTACTAAGCTCTCTATGGTATTCTAGGCACCGCAGCACTGTTTGTATTTCCTGCCGCTCCCGCAGGGGCAGGATTCATTTCTTCCAATCTTGGGTGCAACTCGTTTAATCTGGGCACCCCTTGCGCTAGCCTCACGCCTCTCTCCATTTCTTATTGCGGCACTTGGGCTTATCAGAGACGACATCGGTTTGTGTGATGACACTACGGCCATGTTCTCGGGAATTTTGCGGCTTTCGCCTTGCTGCAAATGCACCCTGAATACTTTGTGGGCAATACCGATATGCAAATCTTCCAGCATGGCGTCGAATAACTCAAAACCCTCGTTCTTATACTCAATGAGGGGGTTTTTTTGTGCGTAGGTTCGAAGACGAACCGATTCGCCAAGCGCGGTTAGCTCCTCGAGGTGGTCCTGCCAATGCTTGTCAATTTGCCGCAGGTATTCGTATCGTATGAACAATCTGAACTGCTCCGCGCCTATCAGGGATTTTTTACTTTCGAAATCTCTTTGAAGATAATCCCTGACAATTTCCTGAACTCTGTCGGGGTCTGCGTGAACATCGATTTCTTCGTCTGGGGAACCGCGGAAATTGAAATTCTGGAGTAGCCGTTCACCTAACCTGGCCAGGGCGGTTTTCGTATCGCCGCGTCTGTCCACTCTGTAATCGTCTATTAGCACCTGGAGTATTTGCTCGCCGGTATCCAGTACCATCTTGTCGAAATTCTCACTGCATAGAACTTCATTCCTGATGGAGTAGATAGCGGTTCTCTGCCTGCTTACGACATTATCGTATTCAAGCAAGTGTTTCCGTATTTCGTAGTTTCTTTCCTCGACGCGTTTCTGAGCCCTTTCGAGGGACTTGTTGATAAGGGGGTGGTAAAGAGGCTCGCCGCCACTCATCCCCAAACGGCCCATAGTGGAGCGGAAGCTCTCGCCCCCAAATAGCCGCATCAAGTCATCTTCGAGGGAAATGTAGAATCGGGAGTAACCCGGATCGCCCTGGCGTCCTGAGCGCCCTCGCAGCTGATTGTCTATGCGTCGGGATTCGTGTCGCTCCGTTCCAAGGACATAGAGTCCTCCCAGCTCAATAACCTCCCTGTTTTGAATCTGCCACTTCTGATATTCTTCATCGAGAATTTTCCTGTATTTCTCCTCGCTGCAATTCTCTTCGCAGCGTCTTCTGGCCCTGAATTCGGCATTTCCTCCGAGTTTGATATCGGTGCCGCGCCCTGCCATGTTGGTTGCTATTGTTACAGAGCCCCTTGCGCCTGCCTCTGCTATAATCAACGCCTCTCGGTGATGATTCTTCGCATTGAGAATTTCATACCTTATTCCCCGGCTTTCTAGAAAACCGGCAAGTTTCTCGGATTTCTCGACACTTACCGTGCCCACTAGTATTGGCTGTCCCTTCTTATGCACTCTGACAATTTCATCGCAGATTCCACTAAACTTATAATCTTCATTCAGGAATATGATGTCGTCGTCATCCATTCTGTTTACTGGACGGTTAGTCGGAATTATCACCACATCGAGATTGTAGATTTTGCCAAATTCACGGGCCTCGGTGTCGGCGGTACCCGTCATTCCGGAGAGTTTTTTGTACATTCTGAAATAGTTTTGAAAGGTAATGGTTGCCAGGGTTCTGTTCTGCCGGGCAGGCCTTATTTTTTCTTTTGCCTCGATGGCCTGGTGAAGTCCATCGGAATACCGTCTACCGTGTAGAATGCGTCCGGTAAACTCGTCTACAATTTGAACCTTGCCTTCCTGAACGACATAGTCCCTGTCTTTTCCGAATATCCGGCGGGCCTTTAGCGCCTGGGTGAAATAATGGATAAACTCGAAGTTTTCTTCGTCGAAAAGGCTGCCCTTTCTGAGTAGCCCCTCCCTGGTCAGGATGGACTCGATGCTGTTCATTCCTTCATTGGTAAAAACCACGCGTTTGCTCTTTTCATCGAGTTTATAGTCGCCCACTGCCTGGGTTCCGGTGATGGGATCATCGTGCGGATAGTCGCCCGTGGCCGGATCTTTTTCGCATTCCCTTAGTTTTGTTGCGAGTTTGTCAACCTGGATATACTTGGCTACATCCTTCCCAACGGGTCCGGAAATGATAAGCGGAGTTCTTGCCTCATCAATCAGGATCGAGTCTATTTCATCGATTATCGCATAGTAGTGGTGTTTCTGAACCTTGGTGCTTTCATCCCACTTCATGTTGTCGCGAAGATAATCGAATCCAAATTCGTTATTCGTTCCATAGGTTATATCTCTGGAGTATTCGATCAGGCGGCGTTCCGGGGACATGTTGGAAAGAACCGCACCCACGCTTACCCCTAGAAGGTTGTATGTCGGTCTCATCCAGTTGGCGTCGCGTTCGGCCAAATAATCATTTACGGTGACGATGTGAACGCCAAAACCCAGAAGACTGTTTAGATACGCCGCGGCTATACTGGCAAGTGTTTTGCCCTCGCCAGTCTTCATTTCAGTGATTTTTCCCTGGTGTAATACGATTGCTCCGAGCATCTGTACATCGTAGGGCCTTTCGTCTAGCGTGCGACGAGCCGCTTCCCGGGCGAGTGCGAATGCCTCGGGCAGCAGGTTGTCGCAGCTCTCGCCTTTTTTGAGACGCGATTTCAGAATCTCGGTTTGCTTCGGAAAATCCTTGTCCGCAAGACCCAGGGCCCATAGCTCCAGGTGGTTTACCCTGTGCAGTATCGGCATCAGTTTTCTGAGATCTCTATTGTGTTTTGTTCCGAATAGGGAGGTGAGGAGGTTGCTGCCCATCATTATCAAGATACTGCCGTGTCGGATATCCAGTCAAGCTGGCAGGTTATGGTCAAATTGACAGCCGCGGCGGGCCTTTGCTAGAATTGACTTCATTTTGGAGGCTGGATGTCTAAGCCGCGAAACTCGATGAGTCACTTGCTAACGGGCCTGGCCCTGATAACCGTGCTCGGTTCATGTCCTGTTGCCCGCGATCGGGGATTGAAACGCTACGATCTATTCACTGTTCCACTTGGCACATTGCCTGATGAACTGGATTGGTTTTATCAGGGCGGCGCGGCAGGCATAGGGGATATTCAAACGAGAGATGGACTTATATACATTTCCAATAGTCGCAGGGGCAAGGTAATGGTATTTAACTCCTATGGCGATCTTCTAACCATTGTTTATGATCCATCGAGAAATCCCATTCCATCCAAGGACAGAGGGAGCGAATTCAATAGCTCGATTTCCAGTTGGCCATTTCGTTCGCCTCAGATAATTACCGCCTTCAACGGAGGCTTCCTTGTTGGAGACAGGTTAGAGGATGAACCACGAGAGAAGTATAAAGAAGATTCCACAGTCTTCAATTGGGTTGTTCTGCGATTTGACAGAGAAGGCAATTATCTGGGGCATCTGGGCAGGGAGGGATTTGGGGGATCGCCATTCCCCGATATATTTGCCATCGATGTTCGCCATGATGGCAGTATAGTCGTTATCTGCCATCCATTCGATTCCGGAACCTGGTTTAGCTACTGGTATACCAAAGATGGCCTTCCGATTACAACGATTCAAATCGGAGAGGATCGGTTGCCGGACATCGGAAATGACAAGGATGTCAAAGTTCAGGCTGTCAGATCCAATCCGCGGGACTGGCTGCTGCACCTGAAGGTGGATATCCACGGCAAAGTAGAACCGGGGGGGGACCTGGAGGCAAGGCTCTACACTTTGAACCTGTCAACCCTAGAGTACGATGAATCAATATACCTTCCATATTCCGAGGGGCATATGGGCTACCCCCCAGGCCCCCCCGAATATTTGGGAACCACTTTAGATGGAAGTCATGCGATGCTATATCAGGAGGGCCCGGATACATATCGAATTTTTATGCTGGATGCGCAGGATAATACCGCCTATAGCAGACGGCTCAAGGTAGACAGCGACGCAAGTATTTATCGCCTCTTCAAAATTCAGAACGACGGACTTCTGGTAGGCATGTTCTTCGGTAATTCCGGGGCTGCGGTTTCATGGTGGCGTCTGGATGAAATTCTAAAAGAATAAGTGCGGGTGCATCTATATGAACATCACTGTGCGTAAAATGCGGATGGCTCCCATGGATCATTGGCGATTACAAGGGGCCTGAAGAACAACAAGCGACTTTACCGTTACTCTTGGACATCAGGTCGAACCTTATGCGCGTGAGTGACAAGCAGGCTTGCAAGATATATAAATTGAGTTGACCAAGAGCCTGATTCTTGTGTAATTTTATCGTAGTTTGAGGAGGAGAGCTGTGTTTCAAATATATTTATTGACTGTGCTTACGAATATCTTGGCGGGACATGCGTTGGCGCGAGAGTTTTTTAACTCACGCTTTGAAAAATTCTCCAAACTTACAGGTTTTGTGAACAAAAGCTCCTACCGGATAATACTTGGAGTAGTAAGCATTCTGATGGGCATAATCAATCTTTTCCCTGTCTACGAGAATTCAATTCCCGTTCTGGGGAATTTTCTGCCGAGTCTGGCCGGAATTGGTGCCGGGGTTTTGCTTCTTGTCGAGCCTAGCAAGAGCCGCGAAGTCACTACGATAACAAAAACCACCGAGGTTGTCGAGAAAACCGGGAGGGCCTTCGGCCCCTTTTCAACTATTGTTGGTATTATATCGATAATTATCGGCATTTTGCATGTGCTGCTCGCGAAGGTCCAAATGTTTTGATGAATATTCCCGTCGCAGGTATAACCCATGATGGAGATAAGGTTCTTTTAATGCGCCGTGTGTCCGGGGGAAGCATTGGCGGTTTGTGGGAGTTTCCCAACGGAAAAATCGAGCCGGACGAAAATCCGAGGGATGCTCTGCGGCGGGAATGGGCGGAAGAGACCGGATTGGAAATTTCTGTTGGAGACGAGATTGCAAGGGGTGGTTTTTTCATGAAAACGAGCAATGTACGCTTATTGCGTTCAATGTGGAACTTCTGACTCCAAGCCCTATCCCCATCCTCCGGGAACACGATGCCTATAACAGGACTCACATCGACAGGCTGCAAGATATATCGCTGGCGGAATCGGATAAGACCTTGGTGGACTCTATTTGCCGGAGCCAAGAGGTATGAACAGTGAATCTCTTCGTTCGAAGGATAGTTGAATATCGGGCGGAGGCGCCGGAAATTTCTTGAACTCTTCTATTTCCCTAACACATATCTCCAGTTCCCTGTCTTCGTGGATTCCCCGCGAAAACCATGACATCAAATCTTCCAGGTACTTACGTGCCGAAGCGATACTGAATCTAAACCAGCATTCCCGGCCGTCTATGGTCTCTCTCATTCGCTCCCCCGCGGGCGCGAGATTGTCGGTAATCTCACGCAGCCTGCTGCGCAGCCCCCCAAAGTATGCGGGTTCTGTTGTAAGAGGCAGCAGGCTTCTCCTCTCGAGAGTCCAAAGTTGAAAGATTCCAGCCTCTGAAGGTACCAATCGGTTGATTACCCAGCGATCCATCAGGCCCCAGGGAGACCAGTGGATGGTGTAATTCAGGGCATATGAAAGTTCTTCACGGTGAATGTTCCACTTGTTCATCAGTCACTCATATTGAAGTTTCATCGGCAATTACGGCTCCCTTCAATATGATAATAAGTCCATCTCGGATGACATATCCATTGAAGTCCCCGTTCTCGCGCATTAGCGGATCGACACCAATCCTGCAGCTCTTGCCGATTCGAGCGTTCTTGTCGATTATCGCCCCACAAATCATCGAGTTGGCGCCGATGCCGATATTGGGAATACTGTTTTTCGTGTTTGACGCCCTCTCTTCTTCGGTTTCATAAAAATCGGCTCCCATAGCATACACTTCCTTGAGAGTGACTCCGGAGTCAATTATGGTTCTAATTCCGATTAAGCTCCGTTCAATATACGCGTCAGTAATAATCGAACCCTCGGAGGCGATGCTGTTTATCAATGTGCTTGAGTTTATTTTTATTGGAGGCAGATCCCGCCGGTGGGTGTAGAGAGGGTTTTCCTGATCATAGAGATTGAAACTTGGAAAGGGCGATCCCAAATTTATATTGGCCTCGTAAAAACTGCGTATCGAGCCTATGTCTTCCCAGTATCCGCGGTAGATGTAAGCCATTACATTGAAATTTCCTATAGATTCGGGGATTATTTCTTTACCAAAATCGGTGCTGGCGCAGTTTAGCGCTTCTTCCATAACCCCGGCGTCAAAAATATAAATACCCATGGAGGCAAGATACTCACTGCTTTTTTGCCTATCGCTATCGGTCATGTTTTTTATGGGGATTTTGTACACATCAATATTCTGCTTTGGGTCTGGTTTTTCCAGGAAGGCCTTGATATGGTTTTTTTCGTCAACCTGAAGGATGCCCAGCTCCTTGGTGAGGGCATGCGAGACAGGTGTTGCGGCGATGGTAAGCTGGGCGCCGGATTCCACATGCTGCGTCATATACTCTCGGAGGTTCATTCTATAGAGCTGGTCGCCGGAGAGTATGATGTAATGGCTTGGCCTTTGAACTTTGAAATGCTCGAGGTTTTTCCGAACGGCGTCGGCGGTGCCGCCATACCAATCTTCGTGATGAAAGGTTTGCTCCGCCGCCAAAATTTCACAGAAGTCCCTGCTAAAGGGATCAAAATTGTAAGTTCTTCCGATATGGAGGTGAAGACTTGCCGAATTGAATTGGGTTAGTACATAGATTCTACGGAATCCGGAGTTAATGCTGTTGCTGATCGGAATATCCACCAGCCTGTATTTGCCGCCGAAGGGGCATGATGGTTTTGCCCTGTCCTTTGTCAGGGGATAGAGTCTGGTTCCCTTACCCCCGCCCAGTATTATTGACAGCGTTTTATTCATTTCACGGCACCTCCAGATTAAGCCGGGTTTTCATTGACAATTGCGCTAGTATTAGCGGCAGGTACATGATATCCTATCTTTTTGCATGAACCGAATGGGTTGCAGGGTAATTTTTGAACCTCGCATTTTTTAGGTTTCATTTTTTTTATCAGAGCGGCAAAACAGCCCCTCGTATTCAATCCAATTCGGCATAATTATGGCTTCCGAAAAATCCAGGGAGCGTTCAGTGTACCTGATGGTCTGGCCCGCTTTGGGCTTCAAGGGGTGTTGAGTAACTTGCCCATCATGAGAGGCGCCTAAATCGCGCAAATGTCTTGATGGCACGCGGCTTGTATAAGCAAGGCCATGCGCTTGTTGGCTAAGTGAAACTAAAAGGCTTCCGCCCTGTTTTTTTAAGGAGCTTCCGAGCTCTTTTGTAGACTTTCAAATAAAGCCGGGCCGAAAAATTCCAATCAAAGCGCTTTTTCATTCCGCGCCTAATCGCGCCGCGCATCGAGCGCTTATCGCGGTAAAAGGCAATGGCCCGATCGATTGCGTTGACCAGGCCAGCGCCGCTGTATTCATCGAACACAAAACCGTTTCCTCTGCGCGGGGATTCACCGATGTCAACCACGGTATCCGCGAGGCCGCCAGTTCTTCTTACAACCGGCAGAGTTCCATAGCACATAGAATACATCTGATTCAGCCCGCAGGGCTCATAGCGGCTGGGCATAAGGAAGAAATCCGATCCGGCTTCAACGAGTCTAGAGAAGCGGTTGTCGAATGCGATTTTCACAAAGCAGTGACGCTTGAATATTTCGCCAATGGAGCGAAGGGCGTTCTCGTAGATAGTTTCTCCGGTGCCTAGAACTACCAGCTGGGCTCTGCCTTCTCGAAAGGGTTCCATTGCGGCCCCGTGAATTTCGGTTAGGAGCTCCACTCCTTTCTGACTGGTTAACCTGGTAACCATTCCAAAAACGGGGATGTCGGGGTTGTCATCCAAACCCGCCTCTTGCTGGAGCCGTCTTTTCAACCGGGCCTTGCCGGCCAGCTTGCTGCGATTGTAATTATCCGGCTCTAGCACGCTGTCATCCGCCGGATTCCATGAACTGTAGTCCACGCCATTTAGTATACCCGTGATACTTCCTTTGCGGTCTTTCAAGATTGCATCCAGGCCTCCGGCCAGTTCAGCGCTTAGGATTTCCCTTGCGTAACCTGGCGACACGGTTGTTATCTCATCGGCCGCCAAGAGGCCCAGAGCCAGGAAGTTAAGAGAATCCATGAACAGGATGGTTTTAGCGCCTTCCTTTTCCCCTTTCAGGTTTCTAATTTGCCTGGGTGAGAAAATCGCAAGATTCTCAGACGGGAAAATCCCCTGATATTCGATATTGTGAATGGTTAGAACCGAAGCGCTTCTCTCAAAGCCCTCACTCCTTTCCGAGTTCTTTAAGAGCCAGGCAAGCGGGGCTGTGGGCCAGTCGTGTACATGGAATATATCCGGAATCCAGTTCAGACTCCGGCACAGCTGAAATGCTGCGGTGCAGAGGAACCCGTAGCGAAGTGCATTGTCCGACCAGGAAGTAGAGCCATCTGGCCCATAAATACTCTCGCGTTCGTAGAGATCTCGCCTGTCGATAGCATACAGGGGAATTTCAGTTCCTTCGATGTTGTCCTCATAAACCGCGCACCACATCTCACCCGGGCCCATCGGAACGCCTAGAGGTTTGTCTAATCGCTTAAATCCCCCCCCGTCGATGCCAAAATACATGGGAATCAGAATTCTGACATCGTGGCCTCTTCGATACAGGGCCTTACAGAGTGCAGGAACGGCATCGGCCAGGCCGCCCACCTTTGCGAAGGGTACCGTCTCGCTGCTTACCATCAGGATTTTCACATTGAATGCCTCGGCATATATATCTGGTCTATCGAGATTGGCAGCTTACCCTCTGGAGCAAAATCGCCTGCAAGGGCGGCAAAGGCTGCTTGAAAGCTTTCCTTGCCGGTACCGTAGATAGCCAGCGAGGTGCGAGTCCAATCGAGTTTACCTAGATGAATGGGAGAAAGGACGGAAATAACAATAACCTTTTCGGCTATCGGCGCAAGTTCATCAAGCAGGATTCCCATTTCCGCGTTCGGAAGCAAAACTATTACCGAATCGAAGTTGCGGGCAATCTCAAGAAGTTCTCTCCCATTGCGGCGCAGATCGGCGTTGCTTTCGGCATAGTGCAGAACCCGCCGACTCGCTTTTGGATAACGTTTGATTCCTTCTCTGAAGAAATCTGCATAGGTTCCTGCCAGCAGTATTCTCTCTGATTGCTCCGGCTCAAGGGGGAAGCGTTCAGAGCGGAGCAGTGTAATGCTTCTAGCAGCCTGCTCCAGAAAGAATTTGGCGGCTCCCGGCACAGCCCTGCCGGCCTTCGAGGAATCTGGATTTAGGGGGACAGAATTCGGCAGCCGGAGATACTCCGCCTTGAGCGCGATAATTCTTCTTACCGCCTCTCGAACGCGGCGATTGAATTTATCTTCTCGCATACTTTCGAGCAAGTACTGATGGATGCTATAACGTTCAGCCATGTTGCTGGATGCAAGGAGTATGTCGGCGCCGGCCATGATCGCTCGGTAACAAATTTCGGCTATGGGCGTGCTGCCATTTCTTGCGCCCCGCATAAAGATATCATCGGTTATCACAACTCCCTCGAAACCGAGTTCGTTCCTCAACAACTTTGTTGATATCAAGTATGAAAGCGTTGAGGGAGTTTCATTCCCCGTTACTGCGGGAAGGGCCAGATGTCCCACCATTATCGCTGGGATGCCCGCGGCTATCATGGTTTTGTAAGGAATTAGCTCGCGGTTTTTCAGTGTCTCCAAGTCCGCATAAATTTTCGGCAGAGTTCCATGAGAATCGTCCTGGGTATCTCCATGCCCCGGGAAATGCTTTGCCACACTTATAATGCCCTCCTCTTCGAGTCCTCGGGAAAATGCGAGTCCCAAAATGGCGGTCCACTGTGGATTTGACATGAATGCCCGCGATCCGATAACGTCCGCCTTCGGATTGATAAAAATGTCCACCGAGGGGGCAAAATTCATATTGATGCCAACAGCGGCCAACTCCCGTCCCAGGATTGAACCGGTTTTCCAGGCGTCTATGGGAAGTCTATCGGCTCCCAGGGCCATGTTGCCGGGAGTGATGGAGGTGCTTCCCTTGACATGGCGAACCCATCCACCCTCCTGATCGGTGGCGATTAACAGCGGGATGCCGAACCTCGAGGTAATGGCTTCGCTTTGATAGCTACCAACAGTTTCAGCTAGCACCGACAAGTCGTTGGCGTTCCAGCCAAACACCTTTACTCCTCCAAGTCCTTCCTGTCCTATCCAGCGAAGCAGCTCCTTCTCGGGTGTCTTTCCAGGATAGCCGAACATCAGAACCTGACCCAATGCCTCCCTGTCGCTCATCGCTTTCGCAATGCGATGAGAGAGCTGTTCAGGAGGCAATTTGTCGGAAAAATGAGGCAAAAGGCCGGCAGTCTCCATCCAGTTTCCGGAGTCTTCGGCAGTCGCATCGGGCGAGATGGAAGACCCTGAGGCTTCACCCTTCGGTTTCTGAAAATAGGGAGGTTCCAGGGGGAAGATGCTTGATTTCAATGCCGCCCCAGAGGTCAGCAATAACAGGAAAAGACAGATAAGACGGCTCAAGTTCAGGCAGCTCCTTTAGTAGGATTCACCCTTAATCGCATCGATATGGGCGGCAGCCATATGCGCGGCTATCGCGCCTTCGCCGCATGCCACCACTACTTGGCGAAAGGGAGTGGAGCGCACATCTCCAACTGCGTAAAGGCCAGGCTGCGAGGTTTCCATTTTCTGGTTTGTTATGATGTAACCTGCCTCGTCTTTTTCCAGATTTGGCACTAAGGCCGTCTGCGGAACGGCACCCACGAAGATAAAAACTGCGTCAAAATTCTCTTTGTAAGCCTCGCCCCCATCGGTTGACCTTAGTTTTACCTCGTGCACCCTGTCATCGCCCATAATTTCTTCAAGAATGTGGTTTAGCCGCACCTCAATATTCGGATTTCTCAACACCTTGTCGGCTAGGGATTTTTGTGCCCTGAAGCGATTGCGCCGGTGAATCAGTGTGATTTTGTCGCTGAGATTCGCAAGATAGGTTGCCTCGTCACAGGCGGCATCGCCCCCGCCGATAACCAGAATTCTTTTGTTTTTGAAAAATGGTCCATCGCAGGTTGCGCAATAGGAAACCCCGCGGCCTGAGAATTTCTCCTCTCCCGGTATGCCCAAATGCCTGTGTTTTGCTCCGGTGGACAGAACAACGGTCCAGCTGCTAAAGCTTCCATCAGGGGTTTCAACAACAAAGGCAACTTGCATTTTCTTTATAGAGGTTACGGTGGCAGTTTTGATAGCTGCTCCGAATTTTTCTGTTTGCTGGTGCATGAGTTCGCTAAATTCGTAGCCGTTTATAGCCTTCGGAAAGCCCGGATAGTTCTCCATGTCGTTGATAAGGAGAACTGTCCCGCCAGGCGCCAATTCCTCTATCACCAGTGTACGCAGATTGGCGCGAGATCCATACTGAGCCGCGCTCAGTCCGGCGGGTCCTCCGCCAACTACAATTAGGTCCCATTCAGGTTGTGTTTTTTCCCCCATGAATCCATTAGAAGAGTAGTACAAAAGGATGGATTAATCAATTATACTTTTGACAGCACGCAAGCATCTTGACACCTCGGAAGGGAGTTGGTTTTCAATCAGTTAAGAAAATTTTTCGGTGCCGCGCTGAAAGTTACAAGGAATTCCGCCTTGATAGGAGTAAAAAATATAGGGGGGAGTTGTTATGTTCCGGAATTACTGTATAACGCTATAATATGTTTATTATTATCCACTTCGGCCTATGAAGCGAATTACAGGAGATGAGAAAGTAAAAATAATGCTTAGTTGCACCATTTCCATCCTTACACTCATTGCCCTTTCATGCGAGGTCCCCCAAAAGACCTGGATGGTAAGCACCATTGCCGGCGATGGCCGGCCAGGTTATCAGGATGACTTCGCCAAATCAGCACAGTTTAGATATCCCACCGGTGTGGCCGTGGATGCATCCGGAAATATCTATGTGGCGGATAGGGGTAACAACCGTATCAAATGTTAGAGTACAAGCTGCCTAATATTGGGAGTGCCGCCGACAGTGCAGAGGTTTTCTGTTATGCCGCATAAGAACGCTGGTACTGCCGCGGAGGATTTCGGCAATAGTTAGGGTTTCTTAGCCGCATCCGGAAGATGAGATACAGCAGTCTAAGTGGCAGATTCTGCACTTTGGAATCGGTGTAAGCCTGCAAATCAGAATCGCCATTGGCGCATCAGGGGGCAGAACCCCCTGGAGCTTCTTGCCCACTGTATACTTGGGTCAATTCACCCCTTACGGAGAGGAAGCTGCAAAACTGGAACCTGTCTGAGTGCTGATCTATGATATGCGTATGATACTACTTGCCGTACTGCGCATACCTGCCAAGAGCCGCGCAGATCTGCGGCATTGGTGCAGATTCAGCATAATTTTCATATGCTTTTTTGCGGGGAGGGGCCCCCTGTATTCCGAAGTCCGGACAGTTCCGAACGAGATTATACTTGCTATCGGAGAAATGAGCGAACCCCTCTCCTCCGAGGTTCTGACACGCGCCGCATTCCTGGCCTCGGGAGCGGACGAAAATGAACTGGATGAGTATGTAGATAGAGTACTGGGAATGATTGATTCCCTTGGCTTTTTGGCCTCGCTCGATATGGCAGACAGAGGCGAAGCACTGCTGGAATGGATACACGAGAATTTACTGACGCATTACGCGGAGCTCCAAACCTCTCTGGTGGTTTTGCTGGAAAAGGGAACTTATAATTGTGTATCCTCTGCCGTTTTATACATGCTGCTGGGCAGCGGGATTGGAATACCAGTTCACGGGGTTCTAACTGAAGACCACGCGTTTTGCCGCATCTACCTGGGGGGTGAATCTGGCGGAATCGATGTGGAAACCACGACACCGCACGGCTTTGATGCTGGTTCACGCAGGCTTGCAAGGGATTCGTTTACTAGCCGCACCGGCTTCATCTATGTTCCGGCGGGGAAGCAGCGCAGGGATATCAAGGAGAAAGAACTTATATCCCTGATTTATCAGAATCGAATATCCATACTACAGAAATCCGGAGATTGGGATGAGGCGGTGGGCTTATCGCTTGACAGATGGGTTCTAACCGGGAAGAAGGCGGCAATGGAAGATTACCGCTTGTCAGTCAAAAACTATGCCATATACCTAAATGAGCGAAAAAACCAAATACAGGGCCTGCTCTTTTTGAATGATGCGGCAAAAACCCTAGGCAGAAATCATGGACTCGAGGATATTGTGTCGACGCTGCTGGGTAATGCAATTGTTCTCAATCTGAGGAAGGGGCATATCGAAGAGGCCCGCGCAATTCTCGGGAACGAAGACCTAAATACGCTTGTACCGCGGGATTTTCTGGCCGCACGCCGGGGTGAGATAATGCGGTACGAGCTTGAAATCACGGTTCAAAATGCAAAGGATGAGCCCTCATTTTTTGCTGCCCTAATCGATGCGGATGAGGCCTTGGCGTCTGGTATCATAGATAATAGGCGATGGGAAGAGTTGATAGTGTTTCTTTGGACCAGGGAGGCTCAGCGCAGATCTGCTGGCGGGGATTGGATGGCCGGTTGGCTGTTTCTGAAAACCGCGCCGGAGTCCACCCGGCTAATCCCCGAATGGGACAATCTGGAGGCTCTGTATGAGTACAATACCATCATCACTTATCACAATCGCTTTGCCGCGGCCATAAGGCAGGGGCGTATTGATACGGCCAGAGAGATTCTGAACAAGGGTCTAGAATTATTTCCCGATTCCTCTATTTTATCTGCCGATAAAAAATTGCTCGCAGAGCAGTCATAGCTTTTTCTAAGCTCCCAAACAGAAGGTGTCGAAGATGAAGAGGGTGGTTAAGCTTGGACTGTGTGAACTCTCAAGAGCAGTGGGAAAGCACTATTTGCCTGATGGAGCTGGAACTGGAGATACTCGAGACTTATAACAGGGCATTGGTGGAAATGCGGGCGAGTCTGCATGCGAAAGACTGGCCGGCACTGGAACTTGCGCTGAAAGGCCTAAACAACTTGGCCGGGGATTTGGAAGACTTCGAGAGCAGAAGACAGACTCTCGGCGGGAATTTGGTCGGCAGTTTCACCGGGGAAGAGTTTGGTGAAGTGCCGGACGGGCTCCAAAGGCGCTTCAATATTTTGAAATTCGAGCTGAAGGCCAGCCTACTTAGGGCTAGAAGCCGAATTCACGGAATAGCCGCCTACGCGGAATCACGGGACAGATTGACGCGTGAGCTGGTGGAGATTTTGGTTCCATCTGCCCGGGGTCGCATATACAACGAGCGTGGACAGACAGCTCCCACCAGCGGGAATCCACTAGTTGTTTCCCATAACCTGTAGAGGATTGCGAATATGTCTAATACCTTTAGTGGAATAGAAATCGGCAAACGAAGCCTGAATACCCATCAGTTGGCCCTGAGTACCGTGGGCCATAATCTATCGAACGCGTCGGTGGAGGGGTATTCTCGTCAAAGAGTAATCATGCGCTCAGTCGAAGCTCTTTATCGCCCACAGCTAACCCGCGAGGAGCGGGCCGGACAGATTGGGCAGGGGGTAGAGGCCGCGAGCATTGAACGCATAAGAGACAGGCTTTTGGAGAACAGAATACTCGCCCAGAGCGATGACGCGGGTTATTGGCGCACTCGTGATACCTACTTGCTTCAGGTTGAGCAGATCCACCTTGAACCCTATGACAGCTCCGTACGGGTCTTGATGGACGAATTCTGGAAGGGATGGCAGGAACTCTCTGTTCATCCCAATGGAGATGCTGAACGTCAATCGGTTCTAAGACGGGGAGAAGCGCTCATGGATGGAATCAACCGAAAATACAGCAGACTCAAGGAAGTCCGAACCATGATAAACGACGATTTGATTGTTTCCATGGGCGAGGTGAACGGCATACTAACCGATATCAAGGAGCTCAACGAGGAAATTGTCAAGTCTGAGGCCATAGGTGATAATCCAAACGATTTGTATGACAGGCGTGATTTGCTAATCAACAGGCTGGCCAGCTATCTACCCCTTTCCGTGGACAACCGGGATGCCGATGAATTCCTTATTCATGCAGGTGGACTCCATCTGATACAGGGGAATCAGGTTTCATATATCACGGCCGATCCGAATCCCGGCAATGAGGGCTATCACGATATTCGCTGGGAACTTGACGGTGAATTGCTAATACCACGATACGGGAAACTCGGCTCACTGCTCGAGCTGCGGGATATAGATGTTCGCGGCGAGATCCAATCGCTCGATGAAATGACAATGGCCTTCGCAGATTTGGTGAATGAAATCCATCGGGAGGCATGGTCTTCCAACGGAATCACCAACATAGATTTCTTCCGTGAGTATCCCTTTGTGGACAATGCCTCGGGGAACTATGACAGGAGCGGCGACGGCGTGCCGGACTCAACCTATGTTTACCGTCTTACGGGCATAAACGCGTTGGATCTCAGGGCAGTTATCGGCTTTGCCGGCACCATAACAATCGACGGTAGTGAGGGGCCGGTGGAAATCCCGTATACGGCCGCTGACACGGTGGAAATGGTTTTAGACAGAATCAATTCTTCAGCGGGCGAAATGAGCGCCAAACTGAATTGGAATGGGAGACTGGAACTTCGCGCCGGAGCGTCTGAGGGAATTGACAATCCCGACTTCGTAATCAGGCATGTTGAAGACTCAGGACAGTTTCTGACAGGCTATGCGGGCCTTTTAGAGGGAAGCGGCGCCCTGGCCGCATACGATTGGCAGATCCCGGACGCCGCGCTAAGCCTGCGGGCCGATGGAACAGCATACTCGGTTTCGCCCCTGAGCCATCCCTCGGGCTGGCTCAGAGTGAATGAAGAGCTGGTTTCTGATCCCTCAAAGATTGCCGCCTCACTCAGCCACACGGGGCAGGTTCCATCCGGAGGCGACAACCGAGCTGCGCTCGGCATTGCCCAGCTTCGTCATCAGCCCGTACTTGCAGGCCAGAATGGCACCTTCGACGATTGGTTCGCTCTTGCTGCGGCGGATATCGGTTTAAAGGGCGAAATAGCCGCCCAAACGAAGGAGAGTCAGAACCTGGTTATGAAGGAGCTCGAAGACCTAAGACAGTCAATTTCCGGAGTGAATCTGGACGAGGAATTCTCCGAAATGATCAAATTTCAGCATGGATACAATGCCGCTGCCAGATTCATAACGGTAATGGACAGGATGCTTGAAACTATAATCAACAGACTGGGAGTTTAGTATGCGAATAAGCACATATATGCCAATGTACGATAGCCGCTTCCGTATGTCCGAGCGGGATTTCAGAATGAGTCAGGTACACCGCGCTATCGCCTCCAGTCAGGCCATAAACGAGCTCAGGGACGCGCCTGTTGATGCCGCCCATGCCGTGAGACTGGATTCCTCTGCAGGGCGATTGGAAAGATACATAAGCAATATCGACTATGTTCGGGGTAGGTGGCTGCAGGCAGAGGGCTATATGAACGAGGCTCTCACCATAGTGCAGCGGCTAAGAGAGCTCTCTATACAGGGTGCGCACGGCACCCACAGCAGGCAGGACATGAATTACATGGCCATCGAGGTGGATGCGCTCATGTCGGAATTATCGGTGGTAGTCAATGCCAGGGGGGGAGATGGTCAGTATCTTTTCGCGGGTGACAGGGTCTCCGTCCCGCCTTTTTTGATTGACACCGGCCGTGTGCAGGGTATGACTCGGCCCTCGATTACCAACATAGCCTACGGGGGAGATATCAATCGAAGCCGCATAGAAATCACCGATGGACAGACAATAGAATCCAATCTTAAGGGGAACGAGGTATTCTGGGCCGAAGTCCAGCAAATCTTTGGCGCGAACGACACCGAGGGTTTTATGGTGAGCGAGCGAAACAGGTTCATTATCGACGGCAAGGAGATTGTTTTGGAGGTTGGCGACAATATCAACACCGTTGTCAAAAAGTTAAACGACTCAGAAGCTCCGATCAAGGCCTCAATCGATCCTGTAACTGGCTCGTTAAATCTGGAAACAACTGTTCCCCATCAGATATGGCTTGAACCGGTGGAGGGTAGGGCGCTAATCGACATGGGGCTCCTTACCGACAGAGGCGGAACAAATCCTCCGATGAACTGGCACCCTGACGCGATAGTGGCAGGCGGGAGCATTTTCGACCAGGGATTGGCCTTGAGAGACGCCCTGCTCGATGGCGATCAGGAACGGGTGGGCGGGGCTGTGCTTAGCGGAATCGACAAGGGACTAGATGCACTGCTTCGCAGTCTGGCCGACCTTGGGGCAAAGGACGAACGCCTGAAATCCACCATGAGGCGGCTGGCCGATGAATCCCTGGCGCTCACCGATTGGAAATCGCGGCTGGCCGATACGGATCTAACCGAGGCGATTACCGAGATGAGCATGCTAGAGTATACCCAAAAAGCCGCTTATCAGATTGCCGGACGAATTCTCCAGCCCACGCTGATGGATTTTCTGAAGTGAGCGCAGGATGAGAGTTGATTCTAAGGCCTATGGCCCTCTTGAAGTGGATGCAAGGCAGAAAATAAGGTTTTCTCAGGGACTCTACGGCTTTGAGGGATTATTTGACTATATTCTTCTGGATGCGCGCCAAAAACCCTTCTATTGGCTCCAATCCCTCGCTGTTAGGGAAACCGCGTTTGTTTTAATCGACCCCCTTGTCGTTCGCTCCGATTACAAGGTCGACATCAATCCCCAGGACTATGAGGCCCTGGAGTTAAGCGGCCCCGAGGATGAGAAATTCCTGCAATTTGTCATAGTTACGATTCTGGCGGATGCGATGACGGTCAATCTGCAGGGCCCGCTAATTATCAACAGTAAAACCCGGAAAGGACGGCAGTGCATATCCCGCAGTAATGAGTGGCATGTTCGGCACAACATTGTCGAAGAGATGAAATCAAACGAGAATCGGGCATGCTGATACTCTCCAGGAAAAAAGATGAGAGTATAATCATTGACGATGCTATCGAAATTGCTGTTGTAGATATCAAGGGCGACCATGTCAAACTGGGAATCGAGGCTCCGAAAGACGTGAAAGTTTATCGCAATGAGGTATTTCAGGCAATTCAGGCCGAAAACCGGGCCGCCGCCTCCGGGCCGGTAGATTTTCCAACCCTAAAATTTTCGAATAACGATTAGTTACCCCTCCGCTCCCGGTTATACAGAGTGCTTTTTTGACGCCCCCAAGGCTATTTCAGCCTCGGTTGGTCTAAGATACACCGGCCCCGTATCCAGGGAATCGGGGCCATCCTTCTCATAAGCCTTTCTTGCCGCGTCGAGAATCGCGGCCCCCCTGCCGTAGCTAGCGAGCCGATCGATTGTAACACGTTCATAGCCCTCGGCCAGTTCAGCGTTGGGTCCGGTAGCCAGTATTGTCGATTCTTTTGCCAAGGAGTCGAGAAAACTATCCAGAGCTATATCCTGGTAATCTTTGATTCGCTTCCCATTCCGGAATGCGGCCGTGTAAACCCTATTTTTCCTGGCATCGATTATGGGCACCACGATACCGGGCCAGCCTTCCCGCCCAAAGGCCAACAAATCGAGAGTAGGCAGCACCTTGAAGTGGCAGGCCGCCCCTCTGGCAATTCCTTTCGCGGTTGCCATGCCGATTCGCAGACCTGTAAAGGAGCCCGGCCCGGCGGAGCAGGCTACGATATCCAGATCCTTGGGCCCTATTTTGGACTGCTCAAACACCGATTGGACCGCCGGCATTAGCAGTTGGACATGATTTAACCCATTTTCGATAATCAATTCGATGCGGTGCCCCCCGCTATCTAGGACAACGGTCAGAACGGGCCCCGATGTTTCCATTGCGAGAATGTTCAAAACCGATTTCCAGACCCGCTTATCGCGATACTCCGCCGCTCGCTTCCTATGAATTCCATTGCCACCTTGAAGGTTCTTTCCGGCAGTTCTGCCCCAGCCCGTTCGGCCCACTCGATTACGCTTACCCCCGCGCCATCCAGCATTTCCCCGAAACCCAGCCAGGCAAATTCATCCGGGGAATCCAGGCGGTAGAGATCCAAGTGATAGAGCGGCAGCTTGCCGGAATACTCGTTCACAAGCGTGAATGTGGGACTGGTTACGGCATAGTCGACGCCAAGGGCTTCGGCTACTCCCTGGGCGAACACGGTTTTCCCCACGCCAAGCGGGCCGGTAATTGCCACAACATCGCCCGGGTGGAGAGTCTTCCCAAGCGTTCTGCCAAGTCCCCGAGTCTGCGAGGCGCTTTGGGTTATCAGTTACCCCTTCCCGTCCATATGAAAATCGACACGAGCAGGGGGTTCGGCAGTGGTGTGCGGATGGAAAGTGCCCTGGCGACTTTTTTTAGCAAAGCTCGTATACATAACTGTTAATCAAATTCATATCCTCGATGGCCGCCTGGGTGAACATTATATGGATGACGCTTTTGGAACGGTCAATCACACGAGTATTGACTATCTTTCCGAAAACAACAACATTTTCTCCGGCCTTATACTCAAAAACCAGCTTCACCATACCCCCCTGTCCGGGAGAATTACGCGATGAAACAGAGCATCCACCGGGCGAGAGATCGATTAGGGTTCCCGCTAAACCCGAATGGCTGGCAGCGGGTATTTGTCCTTTTTCGGCGATTCGGACAGGATATAGAATCACGCGGCAGCCAGTTGCGCGCCTGCGATGCCTTCGTATTGAAGACCGATTCTCTCTCGTTGCGTGTTTGAGTATTACACTGGGCAGTCCCATGATACTCGTGTATCCAAGCACCCTGGATTCGAAGACAATTTCCTCGCCATCGATACTCAAAATAAACAGCCTGATTCTGCTCCCCTTGCGCCAACTTTTACCCTCGAGATCCTTCGGAATTCCAACGCAGTAGAATTCCTTGAGGTTTGCGGTAATCCACGATGCCGAACGCTCGCCATCTTCCTGCTGGAAGTTTATTTTTTGATTTATCTTAAGCTGCCTGGATGAGGTCATGCTGCCTCTGTCCGCATGCACTCTGTCGATGCACTGCTTGATCCTGTAAATCTCCATCTGATTGTTTTCCACATCCCTGGAATCAGAGCAATCTCTCAGGGCCTCGGCCAGAGTTCTGTTTAACTCTCTGGTGTTTACAAGCAGAGTCGAGGGTTCTCGAATTCTCCCCAAAAAGCTTTCCAACAGGCGAGTCTGGCTCTTTGTCAGTCCAAGCGAAATCGCCCTGCGCCGAAAGGTTTTTTTACTGGTTTTCTTTCTGCCCGCATCGGGAGCGGAGTACCAGAGTATCGCAATGATAATGGCGAAAATCATTACCCCCATTGCCACTGCCATCTTCAGATCCAAACTGCTTTGGTATAGGTTGTTCAGCGCCAACTGCATTATTGGGCTAATGCCGTGTCGAATTTCATCCTGCCTGGCAGCTCCATAAGCCGCGGCTTCAATTCATACTCCAAGAGGTCCCCAATTAGCACCGTGTCGTTGGCTATCAGGGCCCTCTCTAGTTCGGATAGCATCCTGTTCATCTCATCTAGTAGGATATCCAGGTCGGCGATGCCAACTCCCCAAGACAGGCATCTGACAAATTTTTGGAGAATATCGCAGAGTTCGGCGATTGCGTCCATGGCCCGCCTGTCCCTGCCGGTTTGAAGGTTTACCGCAACTTCATCGAAATTCTCCGCGAGCCGAATCAGAGTGGCGGAGGCGGCCTTCACCTCTCCAACCGGATCGGCGGCTTCCTTCAGCCGGTCATCCAGTATCGCAAGCATTGATGCAGCATTCGAAGTTAGTTTCTGCCGCTCTTGTCTCAAGGTTTTTTCCAATCCGGATACGATAAAGGAATTCGGTTTTTCACCCAGGATTCCAGGAAGAATTTTTTTGAGATCCTGGTAGCTCGGCTCCAGATTCTCCAGCGCATCACCATCGTCCGTCTCGGCGGCATCTCTTAGCAAGGTAAAAAAATCCTTTGCGGTTACCAATTGCCTTATCCTGCTTTCCTGGAGGCTAAGCGCTTCTACAGATAGCTGCTCCACTTCCTCCACAGGTCTTTCAAATGGATTCTTGTCGTCCAGCTCTATTTTCCGATTGTCAATTTTGACATCGCCTAGCAACATCCCGGTGCCACCGAGCCAGTTTCTAAGTTCGTCAAGTACATCTTTGATTGTCTTCTCGTCTTCCAATGTGAAATCGATATCATTTCCGTTGATGGTTATTGTCATAGGTCTTCCTGATCTATCTAGCGTTCACTGTCCTGTTGAAGGGCAAAGTTTTCGAGTTCTTTTGAACTGTTCTCCAGTTGATTCAATATTGCTTCCATGTTTCCATACTGACGCCTCAAGTCTGCCTCGTAGTCTTCAAGATGTTGCTCGTAGTTTGCAATATCCTCTTCGACATTATCAATCTGGCCATCGATTCTCGCTATCCGGTTGCCGACGAAACCAGTGCTTCGCACATAGGAGCCAAGATAGCTGTCAATGGCGCTCGCAACCCCGCTATCTATTACCAGGTCGCCATTCGTATCCTTTCCGAAAAGCTCCTTGATCGCGTCTATATCCGCCTCGAGGGCCCTTTCCAGTTTCTCCTCGTCTATCTCTAGGTAGCCCCTGAGTTTTGAGAAATTGGCTACGCCTGTGCTCCCGGATGAGGCATTGGTTGAAATACCAATATGGGCAAGCAACGAGAGATTGGTCCTCCCGCTGGTGGAATAGGGATTGGAAACAATGCTCTGAAGCTGATTTTTAAGCTGAATCAGGATGCTTTCTCCCCGCATATAACCCAATTGGTCTTCCAGGTCCTTGCGCTCCTCGTCGTCCAGGTATTCTAGTTCGTCAACTATCTTAGGGCTGTCGTTTGTCAGAACCGATATTCGAGTTATGAGCTGGTTGTAATTGAATACAAAGCTAATAATACCATCCTTCGCGGTTTCCAAATCCGGGTTGATCGACAATTCAACCGGCTCGGACGAGGGGCGTTTGACATTGAGCGTCAGCCCGTCGATTAAATCATCAATAGAGTTGTCGGGACGCCTGATTTCGATTCCCATAAATTCAATTATCGCATCCCCCGCCTGACTGGTCGGGCTCACCGGCGCGAAACCCTTCGGCTGTTTTGGGTTGAAAATACGAATGTCCGCGATTTCAACCGAATGGTTGCCATCATTGTTGTCCAGCACTATGGCGCTGATGCTCTCGGGCAGGCTTGAGGCCTCCACTCGGACAACCCTAAGGCCATCTTCTATAATTCCGTCAAAGTCAATGGGGGGAAGACTGAGATTCCCCGCGCCGCTCTCGATTCTCACTACGTTTCCGGTTTCCCCTTCTGCGCCAGAGGTATCATCGCTTGGAAGGGAATTTGCGGGAACCTCTCCAAACCGGTTTTCCGGCGCTGGGAGTGTCGGCGAATTGAGAGGATTTTCATCAGGTCCTATAACCCGATACCTGTACTCTAGCACCAGGCCCGGTTCTATGTTCAATTCCTCTTCAAGTGGCAGACGCACAAGGGTATCGGAGCCAACTATTATGCCCTTGTCCGAGAGTCTTAGCCCGTCTTTGGAGGAACCCGCGTCGCTTGTTAGATTTTTGAACGCGCTTTCAAGCGCTATTTCCCATGAATTCGCGTTTTTTTCATGTATCATCTTAGTTTTTAGGCCCAGACTAGCGGCATCATCCTCGAATACCAGCCTATTTGCGGCCCCGGTAGGTATTGCTTCAATTATCATAACCCGCGTATCGGGGGTATCCCAGATTGTTCTCGCTCTGATTAGTCCCTCTCCCCTCTTGGTCAGGCGGCGTGCAAAGTCCTCAAGGGTACCGCCCCGGTAGTGAAAAGTCAACGATTTGGCGCCGATTTTGAACGTGTAACTACCCGTGTCGATGCGGAAATCCTTGTCGAGCGAAGACGATGCGAAGTGATCGGAGGTGGCAACCTCTTTGACTGTAATGGAATAGCTGTCTGCAGGCGCATTTCTGCTTGCAAGCGCCGTCAGTATTCTCTCGTCCGAGCTGCCTGCAAACTTGTCGGAAAATGGATTTTCGAAGCCGTAAAGGCTTTTTGCAATGCGCTGGAGGTTGCCAAGCTCGCGATTGAGCTGACGCCAGATGGTTTTGTTTCTTTCGAGTTTCGATAGGTCTTCCTCCATCCGTTCCAGCTTGATGCGCTCAGTCGCAACGAGGTCTTCTATCAAACCTGCGGTGTTGTACTTGGATGAAATACCGGGAATATTGATATCGGCCACTTTGCGCTCCCACAAGCCATGGCCGGGGCAAAGGCCAGGCGTCAATAGCATCAGCCATAGGCGTAGCCCAGGCTTTAGAAACCGGGAGTTCCGTTCAAATTATTTCGTCGAACAAAATTCCCAGGGCCCGCTCAACGTTTTCGTGAATTTTCTGCAATTCTTTCGACGGAATCTCCCTGATTACCTTATCGGTATCCCTGTCTATGATTCTGACAGCCAAGTAGGAAAGTTCGCCCTTCAAGACATATTGAAAACGGGTATTTCGGATTAACTTGTCGAGAGCGGCCTTAAGCTTCTCCCTGTCTATGCTAAGTACAGGAGCTTCCCGTTTTTTGGTTAAAGGCGTTCTCCTTTCTGTGTTTGCTTCTTTTTTTGAAACATCCATGTTTCTGGTTATAGTTGCGTTGCCGAGGTGTGCTACTTCCATGCATTCCTCCGTATACTTTGCAATAATGAGGAAATCACGGGAAACGACGCGTATCCCCCGGATCTCCGGCAGAAAAGATGACATCCAGAAATCTCTTCCGCCATCCAAACACTATCCCATAAGTTGAAGTACAGACTGTGTCCGCAGATTGGCTTGAGCAAGCATCGAGGTGCCAGCCTGAATCAGAATCGAATTTTTTGTATAATCGACAATCTGCGACGCCATATCCGTATCTCTGATCTGGGATTCGGCTGCCTGAAGATTTTCGGCGGCAATTGCCACCCCCTTGACAGCCATCTCAAATCGATTCTGATAAGCGCCAAGATCGGCTCTTTGCTTGTTTACTATTTTTAGCGCGTTATCCACGATTCCGATGCTTCGGTTCGCTTCTTGCACGGTTGAAATAGTTATGAAGCTGCCAGGATTCTGAGTGCTTTCAAGACCCAAAGACAGGGCAGTCATAGTTCCGATCTGGATTCTCTCGCTCTGATCCATGTTGGCTCCAGCTTGAATCTGCATGATGTCGCCAGTTACGGATCCTTCTGCAAATCGACCAGTCAGAAGATTCATGCCGTTGAACTGGGCATGCGAGGCTATGCGATTCATCTCGTCAACAAGTTGGGAAACTTCCACTTGAATCTGCATTCTGTCCTCGTTGGAATAGATGCCATTCGCGGCCTGAACCGATAGCTCCCTAAGTCTATGCAGTACGTCCTGGGACTCCTGCAGGTAACCCTCGGTGGTCTGTATAAAAGATATGCCGTCTTCAATGTTCCGCATTGCCTGATTCAAGCCGCGGATCTGACTGCGCATCTTCTCACTAACCGCCAGCCCCGACGCATCGTCACCAGCCCGAGTGATTCGAAGTCCGCTCGCCAATTTCTCCATTGACTTCATAGCCTGCCGATTCACTATACCGAGCTGCCGATTCGCATTTATGGCGCTCATGTTGTGATTTATAATCATGTTCTCTCCTTGAATCTGGATATAGTGAGCATCCATGCTCCCATTTTCCTCATAAAACCACGGATTATCGCTGGGCATGGGGCCAAGCGCGTCGCCTCAAGCCAGCCCAATTCCACTAGAACGAGGAACTATTCCCGCCTTGGACGGGAATAGTACACAGGCCCGTGGCATGTCCAAGAAGATGCTTTTCAAAGATCAATATCCCCTTCTCCCGATCCCAAGCGGCCGGGCGTATCCTATAAAATAATTATAATACCCTATAGAACTCCCGGCAAGCTATTTTTTAGCCATATCTACTGAAGTAGCTGTAATACGCTCTGCCCCCTCACGTTCGCCTGGGCGAGCATGGCGGTACCGGCCTGCGTCAAAATCTGGGTTCTTGTATACTCAACCATGCCGGAAGCCATATCCAGATCTCTTATTCGGCTTTCAGAGGCCTGAAGATTCTCGGCCCCCACATCAATTCCCTTGATGGCCAATTCCAGACGGTTTTGATAGGCTCCCAGATCGGCGCGTTGCTTGTTAACCAGTTTCAGGGCCTCATCCAACAAACCTATGTTTCGATTGGCCTGATCGGGTGTGCTAATGGAAATAAAGGCATCGTTGCCAAATTCTCGCAAACCCAGGGCGGTGGCAGTCATTGTTCCAATATATACCCGTTCCCTCTGGTCCATGTTCGCTCCGATATGGAACCACATTGAGGCTGTGGGCACGTTAAGTCCCGTGAAATTTGCAAAGCGGCCAGTGAGCATATTCATACCATTAAACTGGGCATGAGATGCGATGCGGTCAATTTCATCTACCAGCTGTGACACCTCTACCTGAATTTGCATTCGATCTTCCGCAGAATAAATGCCGTTAGCTGCCTGAATGGCCAGCTCCCTAATGCGTATTAGCACCTCCGAGGATTCCTGCAAATAACCCTCCGTGGTTTGGATAAATGAAACGCCGTCTCCGGCATTGCGGCTTGCCTGCTGCAGACCCCGAATCTGAGCCCGCATCTTTTCGGAAACCGCCAAACCTGATGCATCGTCTCCAGCCCGCGAAATTCGAAGGCCGCTGGCAAGTTTTTCCATGGACTTGATGGTTGCCTCGTTGGCCACCTTCAGATTCCGTTGAGCGTTTAGGGCGCTCATGTTGTGATTAATGATCATCTGATCCTCCGTGAATTGATAATTTACGGGCGTCCCTGCCCGTTTGAGTTAGGTTTTCATTGGAGTTCAGACAAAATTCGAGCTCTATCGGCAGAATTCATCCGAACTTTAGAAATTACCTTATGGCCCAATGATCGGTCTTTAATCTTCCAAAACTTGAGTGGAAACTTCGAATTTTCTAAAGTAAAGGTTAGTTCTGCCGATTAGGGCTCTGCCGGATTTTAAAACGAGAAGGGCATGGCGATCACTTCAATGGGCCGGTAGTTCCTACAACTATTTTCAGATTGATAATCGATCAGGTTATTTTGGGGACGAGGGTTTTCGAGTTTTTCGTCTACCATCTTGTCTGGGGAGTCAACACGTGCCACGCCTGGGTGTTTCAGACAGTCGCTGATAAGGATTCTGTATTCCAAAGGTGTATCTTCCGGCTCGAAGTGTAGTGCAATTGCCGCAAGATTAACTTGATTTTCGACAGTTTCATGGCGAACTACCTCGCCGGTCAGTACAATGTTTCTGCCAAAGGTCTGGCTAAGTTGAACAGTTGCCTTTTTTCCGATTAATGAGGTTAAACTGCCAAGAATTATGATCTTAAGTCCGGAGAAGGAGATGTCCCGGATTAATCCGTTTCTTGACTCGTTGCCGATTCGCACCGTATGAGCGGCCGATACCAGGTTGAGCCGACGCATACTGTTCGTATCGATGATAATCCTCTCCTCCTTACGACGCCTGGAATTGACATTGGCATCCAGCATGGCGCCAAGAATCTCGATCAGAGCGTCTGGCGGGCGGTGAGTGTATTCCAACTGTGCGAAGTAAACTTCCTTATTGTCTCCATACCGCGTAAAACCAACTATCCGGCTGTGGACAATGAAACTGATTGTATCGCTGCTATCCTCTTTCTGAAAGCAGTATCTTAGGTAAACCAGTCTTGATGTTTGCAGCTTTGCCAGCAATTTGTTGGGTAGGACGATCATTATTTTGGACCCGCATAGAGATGAAGAGTAGACAACACACGATCTTTGGCCACCCTGGTATTTGAGATGGGTTTGATTCTGCACCATGCGCAAAGACCTAGTAACATCCTTGGTAAAAGTGACGTCTGTTTTCTTATATTTCTCGTAAAGAGTGTCTAGCTGCTGGCTAGTGACAAATGCCATGTATATCCGACTTTAAAAGCAGGGGTTTACAAAGTCAATTAAATCACTCTCTCCAAACATGCGCCAACCTCTGGTTTGAGACCACAATACTCGATTAGGCGGGTGAATGACAAGCTGCGGTATGCCGCTCTCGCGCAAAATTAGTCCAATGTGCCGATAACTTCATCCATTTTGGCAATCAGTTTGAGGGCAATGCGTTCCATTTCATCGGATTCTTCGGGCAGTATGCTGTTTTTTCCATACCACTTCTTCTCCCTTAGAAGCTCATCTATAATGTAGAAACTTGTCAGGATGGAAATTTTCATGGGGTCCGCGATACGAACGCGTCTCTTTGTTTCTTCCACCTTGTGCTTGAAATACCACAGTATTCGCTTCAAATACGTCTCGTCTTCGTCGGCGCGAACGGTGAATGAGATACCTAGTACATCAATGTTGAGTCGGTTGGCTCCAGGCATCAGAAGATATCGAATTCGTTCTGGAAGCGATCACCCTCGGCATCGCTGGAACTGACGTCTTCGGGTTTGGAATTGTCGAAATTGCGAATTCCCTCGTTGAACGTGGAATTCGAATCTGATTCACAAGGGGTAGAGGATGAAATCTCATCGACAGTTCGAGTATCGAAACCATCATTGGAGTCTTTGGCGAAGGATTCCGTATTGGGCTTGGTTCCATTCACGATTGGAGCCGAATCATTTCCGGGTTGCGTTTCGCCGTCTTCGGCTTCATTCGGCGCGTCAGTCCTATCTAGCATATCAAAAACACTCTGAAGCCCGGCTTCTATTTCCTTCTCGTCGGACATTCGACTCGAAATTTCTTTCCCAAGCTCGTCTAGTCGTGCTTCGAGTTCACTGATGCGCTCTTTCAAACTGGCATTTTCCGCGCTTTGTACCCTCAGGGCGTCTAGCACCTTCCCTACTCGCAATTCAAGTTCTTTTACCTGTGAAAGAGTAATCACTCAAGGCCTCCTGATTTTCCATCCTTCAGTCCAGGGTAGAAAAAGTCAAGATTGTCAACACTAAATTTCCAGGCCTTTCTTTGCGGTATCGATCAGGGCTTTAAAGGATGCCGGATCCTCGACAGCCATATTCGAGAGGGCCTTTCTGTTGATTTCCACCTTCGATTTGCTTAATCCGCTGATGAATCGAGAGTAGTTTAGTCCCTCCGTTCGGGTTGCGGCTGAAATTCGGGCAATCCACAATTGGCGGAAGGTCCGCTTCCTGACTCTGCGGTCTCTGTAGGCATACTGACCGGCTTTGCGCACTGCGTCTTTGGCGACTCTGGTGAGCTTGCTGCGCTGACCCCGGTACCCCTTTGCGTGATCCAATATTCTTTTTCGACGATTCTTTCGTCTTGCACCATCTACAGCCTTGGGCATTTCACTGATTCCCCGCGTATGGCAGCATTCGCTTCAACCGGGGCATTTCAGTTTTGCTAACCACCACCCTATGCCGAAGTTTCCTCTTTCTTTTGGGCGACTTCTTGGTGAGAATATGCCTGGTACCCTGGCTCTTGTATTTGAACTTGCCGCCCGCTGTCATCTTGAACCTTTTCTTTGCGCTCTTCCTTGTCTTTGTTTTCGGCATCCTAGTATCCTTATGTCAGGTTGATGTTCTCTGTCCCTTTTTTGCGGAACTTGACTTTGGCGAAAGCAGCATGGACATGAACCGCCCTTCCATCCTGGGTGGACTATCTATCCTGTAACTATCCTTTTTGAGATACTCCAGTATCTTGTCCAGTTTTGCCCTCCCAAACTCGGTGTGTGCAAACTCCCTGCCGCGGAATCTGACGGTTACCTTAACCTTGTTTCCCTGCTCCAGAAATTCCTGCACATGCCTTGCCTTGAAATTCATATCGTGCTGTTCGATTTTTGGCTGCATTCGCACCTCTTTCAAACGAACCCGACTGGTATTCTTCCTTTGCTCTCTGGATTTTTTCTCAAGTTCATACTTGTATTTTCCGTAATTAAGCAGTTTGCAAACCGGTGGACGGGTCTGGGGAGATACTTCAACCAAATCCAAACCTAAATTCCGCGCCATGTCTATCGCGCCAACAGTTGCAACTATCCCGGCCTGATCCCCGTTTTGATCGATTAACCGGATTTCCCGTTCGCGGATTTCTCCGTTAATTCGCATTTTTTTGGCAGCCAATACTTCTCCTTAACACCAGATTATCATGATTATTCAGTCTTTCATAGGCAGAAATCCGAAGTTTCTGGTTGAAGAGGGAATATATCCATAAGAGGCCACGTTTGTCCATACGAAAGAAGATGTCTATCTTGCAATGGGGGCAATTTCGAGGATTTGTCCAAAGACTGGCGGGCATGGCCCAATAAGCGGGCCACCGCCCGTCTGCCAACTTGCCGCGGACATCCGGGTTCAAAAATCCGGATACGCTGGAGCGGCCTTCGGCTTCCATCAATGCTAGCTGCCCGGGCGAGACTTCACTCTCCGGGCAGAAGGAGAAACCCCATTTTATATCGCCTCTTCGTTTTTCCTAGGTTCTGGCGGGTATCAAAGCTAGGGCGGCCTGTGTTTTTTGGACCATGTCCTAAGTGCATTTTGCCGCATGGGAAGTCCGCTTAGGACATCCAGCAAAGCCTCCTGGTGTAGTGCATTTACAGTAGCCCCTGCCCCTTAAGCATCTCTCTTAGCTTTCTGGCGTTTTCATCGCCTGGCGGGCAGAGGGGAAGGCGCCACACCGGTTCTATCAGTCCCATTTGGGCCAGACAGGCCTTTACGGGTATGGGATTGGTTTCGAGAAACAGCCCCTTGAAGAGGGGCAGCAGTTCGTAGTGCATGGTTCGAGCCTCTTCTAGATTGCCCCTTCGCGCGGCGCCTATCATCTGGCACATGTAGCGGGGAACTATGTTGGAAGCCACCGAGATTACTCCCGAACCGCCTAGCAGCGTGAGTGGCAGGGCAATGGCATCATCGCCGGCAAGCACCGTGAAATCCTTGGGTTTGGAGTTAATCACGTCCATCATCTGGGATAGGTCCCCCGAGGCCTCCTTTACCGCCATGGCATTTGGATGTTTGGCGATGCGCATCAGGGTTGGTGTTTCTATATTCACCGAGGTGCGCCCGGCGATGTTGTAGATAACCATGGGCAGATCGACGCTGTCCGCAATGGTGGTAAAGTGACGATAAAGGCCTTCCTGAGTGGGCTTGTTGTAGTAGGGGGAAACTTGGAGGCTCGCGTAGGCGCCCAGGGTCTTTGCCAGCTTGGTCATCTTTATCGCTTCGTCCGTGCTGTTGGAGCCAGTGCCGGCAATTACAGGTACTCGGCCCGCGGAGCGCTGTATAACGCGCTCGACAACTTCCAAGTTTTCCTCGTGATTCACCGTGGGGCTTTCGCCCGTGCTGCCCATGGGGACGAGGGCATCCACACCCTGCTCTATCTGAAAATCGACGATGCGATCCAGGGAGCTCATATCCAGCCTGGCATCGGCGTCAAAGGGTGTAACCAGGGCGGTTAGGACTCCGGAAACCACTTTCTGCCTCCTTCTAAAAGGTAATCAATGTATGCTTCAACCTCGAACCAGCCCTTCTTACCCCTAAGCCATTCAAGGGCGCGGACCGCTCCGAGGGCAAAACCTCCGCGATTACGTGCTTGATGTGAGATTGTAATGGAATCTGCCATTGAGTCCAACCTCATTTCATGTGTTCCGGGTGTGGATCCGATGCGAATCGATGCCACCTGGAGTGCATCCTGCGGAATTGAAGCATCCGCGGGGAGCTCTGCGACCGCGTGAGTCTTCCTTGCCAGTTGGGAAAGGATTTTGTCGGCGGCACTAAGGGCGGTTCCCGATGGATGATCGGTCTTCTTGTTGTGATGGTATTCAACTAGGGCGGCATCGTACTCATCGGCATTGTTGATTAGCGCGGCCGCCTGGCTGCAAAGTCGAAAGAAGATATGCGCGCCCACGGAGAAGTTGCTTCCACGCATAAGAGGACTCCCTGCGTAGCGATATGCGTTTTCTGCAGCCTCTCTAAGTCTATCCCAGCCCGTGGTGCCTATTACCACCGGGATGCCAAGTTCGGCATAAATGGCGATTCGCTCGAGAATGCCCTGTGCAAGCGCAAACTCAATGATGCCGTCCGCGCCTGCCAGGGTCTCCCTGCCCAAAAGCTCGGCATCGCCGCTGCCTGTGGCATCGATTCTGATTTTTACCCCGTGCCCGCGCTCTAAAAGTACGGATTCTATTTCCCGGCCCATGCGTCCGTAGCCGACAATAGCAACATTCATTGAGCCAGCGTGGCCGCGCAGGTATTCACTATGTCGTTAACCGAGGCGCCGCGCGATAGGTCGCTAACCGGTTTTGCGAAACCCTGAAGGAAGGGGCCATATGCGCCGGCCCCAGCAAACCTCTGGGCAATCTTGTAGCCGATGTTGCCTGCTTGCAGATCTGGAAATATAAAGGTGTTTGCCCGGCCGGCAACCACGGACGAGGGAGCCTTTAGCCGAGCGGTGGCCATGTCAATTGCGGCATCAACCTGCATTTCACCATCAACCGCAAGATCGGGTTCCCGTTCTCTGACTATTTCCAGCGCTTGGAGCACCTTGTCGACTAGCTGATGCGAGGCGGAGCCCTTAGTGGAAAATGAAAGCATAGCGATTACAGGTTCGACATCCAGATAGGTTCTACAGGATTTTGCAGAGGTCAGGGTTATTTCGGCCAGCTGCTCAGGATTCGGATTGGGTATGGTGGCGCAGTCCGAGAAAATCATCAGACCGTCGTGGCCCCATTTTCTGTCCGGGAAGTCCATCACAAGGCAGGAAGACGCAGATTTCACTCCCGCAGCCGTTCTGATGATGGTGAAGCCCGCTACAAGAACCTTGGCAGTAGCGTTTTCAGCGCCGGCCACAATGGCATCGGCATTCCCCTCTGCCACCATCATCATGCCCCAGTGTAACGGGTCGGCAATCTTTCTGCGGGCCTCGTCCGGGCTCATTCCCCTGTGCGCTCTTAACTGGTAGTATTTCTCGGCATAGCTATCAAAATTTGGCGACTTCTCGGGCTGTACAATTCTCATTTCATGGAGGCTCACTCCAGCTCCCTCAGCGGCCTGCTCCACCCTTGCTGACTCTCCCACCAAAAGAACTTCCCCGGCAATTTTTTTCTCGACAACCTCCTTTGCGGCTCTCAGGATGCGTGGTTCTGTAGACTCCGGCAGTACCAGGCTTTTGGAAAGCCTGCTCGCCTTCTCGCTAATCTTTTCGGTGAAATTCATGGACAACTCCCATTTTTCTGTATTCTATCGCACTTGACGCAAGTAGGGGGAGAGGCCCTATGTGGCAAGTTTAAGGAATACTAGGGTGGAAGATAGATCCAAAGGCCAGGGCCAGCAGTGATCTCATCGATACTGCGCATTCGAGGCCGTCCTCCCAGTATGCACGGAGCCTTTCGCCCAAGTATGAATCTGCTTAGGCATTGGCTCCAAGACTATGGGCCCATTTTAAGTAATGGCATTACATGCGCAGGATGGCAAAAGGAATTTCTCTGTCAGGAAATGCGCTTGCTTTCCCACATATCGCCGCGGATGCTATGATTGACGCGAAGTATGAAAATAGGTGTCTATGGACTTGGCCGATTTGGAGAATTCTGGGCCTCGCGGCTCGCAGACTTCCACACTGTGCTCGGGTGGTCGCGAAACAGGGACAGACCCACGCCCCTTGGCGTTCGCAGGGTTTCTGAAAAAGAATGTCTTGCGGCTCCAGTAGTGTTGCTCTGTGTGGCAATATCGGCGATGGAAGAGGTGCTTGAAAGTATCGCCGGGCGCCTGGCACCCGGTACCCTCGTTATGGATACCTGCTCTGTCAAGGTATATCCGTCAAAATTGATGCTCAGGTTGCTCCCTCCGGAAATTGAGATACTCGCCACGCATCCGATGTTTGGCCCGGATTCCGGAATGGGTGGTATCGTGAATCTGCCGATAGTATTATCACCCCTGCGGGTGGATGGGAAAACTGTCAGGTTCTGGCGTGAAAGCTTCAAAGAGATGGGTTTGAAAGTGGTGGATATGAGCCCCAGGCAGCACGATGAAGAGGTGGCCTTTTCACAGGGAATAACGCATTTTATAGGCAGGGTTCTAGGAGAGCTGAATCTGAATCCGAGTATGATAGGGACCACCGCTTACAGGGAACTTTTGGAAATCGCGCAGCAAACCTGCAACGACCCCTGGGATTTGTTTGTAGACTTGCAGCGCTTCAACCCACATACCGCCGCGATGAGAAAGAGACTTCGGGCCGCGATTAACTTGATGCTCGATAAATTTGAGTCCATTGAACTACCGGAGGATATTTGATGGCCGAGATACACGAGAAATATGTCGATGAGAGTAAGATAGATACAATTCTTGCCGAGGATTTGAGCTTCGAGGGAGAAATATCGTTTACCAAGGAATTGATGATCAAAGGACGCTATAATGGCAAAATTCGGGCCCGCGGAGATCTTTATATAGAACCCGGGGCCAATGTAGAGGCGGAAATCGAGGCAGCCTCGGTTTATGTACGCGGCAGGGTGAAGGGCAGCATCAGGGCAAATTCTAGGGTGGAACTGCAGGACGATGCCATAGTGATTGGCGATATCACTGCGCCGAAGATAGTGATGGATACCGGCTGCCGATTCGACGGTGTAAGCCACATGCAGACTATGGGGGAAGGTTCGAGATGAGATATGCGTATTCGATTGTTTTTTGCCTTCTTGGCCTTGCAGGAACCCTTTACGGCCAGCAGCAGGACGCATTGGAGCTTTACCGCGAGGGCAGATATGCCGAGGCGGTGGAGGTTTGCCTTGGGGAACTAGAGAGATATGGCGCGGACGAGTTTAGGCGCAGGATGGATGCATATTCGGTTCTTGGCTGGTCTTATATCCGTATGGGAGAGTATCAGAATGCTTTAAACTATGCGAGAAAGGCGCGAAACGAGGTTCGGGGCGATTCCAGAATAGTCGAGATTGAAGCCGAAGCGCTCTTTTATCTGGGACGAAATCTCGAGTCACTCACCCTCTTTGAGGAGTATGTGTCTCTGAATTCGACCGGAAATCGAATCGACGTGGTCTACTACTTCATGGGGGAACTGTTTCTTCGGCTTGCCGAGTTCAATCGAGCCGATATAGCCTTTTCTACGGCTCTCTACTACAGCCCCCAGGTTGCCAATTGGTGGACCCGACTTGGATATGCCAAAGAACAAAACCGTGATATGGAGGGGGCGGTTAAGGCCTATACCAGGGCCTTGGAATTGCTCCCCTCGCACGAGGCGGCCAGAGTGGGATTGGAACGTATTCAAGGCTAGTTTCCTTGTTTTTTGGCCCTTCATCTTCCCAGCGGTCTTCGCGCGACATGGACCAGTCGCTAATTGATGCTTCTAGCGTCGCGTGCTCGGCATGGGATTGGGAGACGTTGACATGAAGAGGGGCTCCGTATAGATTTCTAGCCCACGGGCCGCTAGCTCAGGAGGTAGAGCAACGCCCTTTTAAGGCGTGGGTCAAAGGTTCGAATCCTTTGCGGCTCATTTCCGGTTTCACCGGAGTATCTGTCTCCATCGTCTAGTGGTTAGGACACCGGGTTTTCATCCCGGCAACGGGGGTTCAATTCCCCCTGGAGATGAAAAATCAACCTGATATGGGTAGTATCATAAGGCAAGGATAATTCGCTTTTTGTCTTATCGGACAAATTTTTTAACTAAATCCGATTTCGAACTTTTTTATCCCCTTTGTTTGTTTTCCTGCCCAATGCAAAAGTCATGATGTGTTTCTGGTATTATAAATCTTTTACATATAAATAAATCATCGTTTTACAGGGTGCCTTCTTATGAATTTCTCATAAGGGACGCTATTTTAGGATTATGATTCAATTGGATATAACTATTTATCTATAAAAAAAATAGCTCCATTGGCCTGGAATATGCGTTTAGAGAGCATCCAGGGATTACAAGGAGCTAACCGATGAGAAAGAAAAGTCTAATTGGATTGCTTATTCTAAGTGTGACACTAATGGGTTGCGATAATTTCTTTCAGATGCTGGAAAACCAATCGAAGTATCAGGGCCCCGTCACGGCATCACCCGTGGTTCCCGGCCTGAGCGCGGATGATCAGTTGGGTAGGGCGGTTTCTATTTCCGAATCTCATTTCATAGCCGGGGTTCCCCGGGATGGGGATAGGGGTTATAAGGCCGGCGCGGCTTACATTTTTAGCAGCATTGGACCCAACGCCTGGGACGCTGGAACCAAAATTGTGGCTCCGGATGCGGATCCAGAGGATCATTTTGGACATTCTGTCTCAATTTCCGGGGATTATGCAGTTGTAGGCGCCTACCTCGACGACGATGATGCCCCCAATTCAGGGGCGGCATATGTTTTCAAGAAGTCTGCCAGCGGCTGGGACAGCGTAACCAAGCTAAAGCCGCAGGATGCCGCGATAAACGATTATTTTGGCTGGTCGGTTGCAATTTCCGGGGATTATGCAATTGTGAGCGCTCTCACCAACATTGATACGGGAACCAGTCCTGGCTCGGCATATATCTTCCACAGAATTGGCGAAAACAGCTGGGATGATGGCTTCGAAATCACTGCCCCCGATGATAGCTACTTCGATTTCTTCGGCAATGCTGTCGCAATTTCCGGAGACTATGCGATTATAGGCGCATTCTTCGATACCCCGAATGGCCCCATGTCTGGTTCGGCCTATGTTTTTCAAAGAATAGGCGAAAACACCTGGGATTTGGGAACCAAAATAGTAGCCTACGATGGCTCCATGAGAGACAATTTTGGCTATTCCGTTTCGATTTCTGGGGATTACGCAATTGTAGGTGCTCTGCAACATGATAATGAGGGCATGCAGGATTCGGGAGCCGCCTATGTGTTTCATCGCGTAGGGGCTAATTCCTGGGATAGCGGCACCAAAATCACAGCTTTAAATGGCGCCGAGGAAGATAATTTCGGTTATTCTGTAGCGATTTATGGGGACTATGCAACGGTGGGTGCATGGGGGCACGATGATTTTGAACAGGGCGTCGATTCTGGCCTGGTTTACATCTTTGTCAGAACAGATATAAACAGCTGGGATACCAACATCCAGTATCCGCAGGCGGGTGGATCCGCGGGTGATGGCTTTGGTGCCGGACTTGCCATGATGGATAATTACGTCATTATAGGGGCCGATCACGCGGATGACAGCGGCGTCGATTCCGGAGCGCTTAGAATACTCGCCTACAAGCAAATTGACTTTGGAAATCCCTTTTACAGGACGGTCTATGCCGGACGCCCGCCCTTCCTGAGAGATCTCTGGCGCCAATCCTCTCGCATTCTTGTAGTAGAAGCAAAAATGAGTACATCCGAATTGCAGCAAAACAAAATTTGATTGCGCCAGGAAGTCGGCTGGAAAATTGGGGGGATTGGAAAAGAAATCGGACATGGTCGACAAAAATGGATAAATGTGTATGATGAAGCAAATTAATTGGGTAAGGTTCCCATTTGATCGATAAGATTACTTTGAAGCTTGCTGACTTGGACGGCTATCTAAGCGAGACGGATCGTGAGAATATTGCGTGCCTCCATGAGTACTACAGTAAAGCGATACGCCACTTTCGGGAGCTTTTCGCGGGCGAGGCCAATCCGTCTTTGGTAAAGGGCGAGACGGACAAGATAATAGGTCTCTATGAGAAGATGGGAAAGTTCATGCAGAAGGTTACCGCAAGCGAATCAAATCTGCACGTCTACAGTTTTGAGACACCGCCGATACAGCATGGCGAGGTGTCTCGCCTGATTGCAAAACTCAGGGACTCGCGGACGGGTAAGGAGGAATTTGTCTATTATATTCAACGGGCCTATGAGCTGCTCTTCAATCTTGCCTGGGGAGGCGCCGGAAAGAGACGGAAGAACCATCTTGTAGTGAAGACGCCTGTAACCGCTCCGATTCAGAATTTGGCGGTACACAAAATCCCCGATGTTGACGAGTTAATAAAGGACACGGTGATGTGTGTAATGCTTCGGGGGGCCCTGCTGCCATCAATGATTCTAAGTAAGGAGATTCAGGAGTACAGTTCCACCGGCATGGTTACTCCATTTGCGCTTTTCAGGATTAAAAGGGACGAGTCAAAGTCGAAGGACGATATGGAATATGTTCTGGACTTGAAAATGTCCTATTTCGAGCTCCAAAACCTTGAGGACAAGAATCTGGTGTTTGCCGATCCGATGAATGCGACAGGGGGGTCTATGTTTACGATAGTGGAGTATCTTCACGAAGAAGGAATTCAGCCCAGGTCTATCAAGGCTCTCAATGTGGTAGCCTCCCTTCAGGGTTCGCTGCAGGCTGTCAGATCGATAGAAAACATAGATGTCTATATGCTGTGGATGGACCCAATACTCAACGATTCGGCCTATATCCTCCCGGGACTTGGAGATGCGGGAGATAGGATAAATGGCCCCGACGAAGGTTTTTCCCGAAGTATGATTCAATTGGTTGCGGATTACGGCGCGAATCTGGCCTCCCTCTACCGATCGCAGGTTAGAGAGATCGAACGGACGGTTTTGGGAGAATGACGGCAATTTGCCTCTGCAATGCGGATACTTTTGGCGGGCGGCGTGCAAAGCGCCTGGTCCTTGTAGGTCTATTGGTTTTCCTGCTCTTTGGCTGCGGCACCTGGAACACGGAACGGGCAATTGCGGCCTACAATCAGGGAAACACTCTTCGTGAGGCCGGCAAGTTGGCGGACTCGATTTCTTACTACCGACAGGCCCTGGAGTATGATCCGCAAATGGCTGTCGCTTTCTACAATTTAGCACTTGCCTTGGTGATGGACTCCGATAGCAATGAGGCTCCAAAGTTATCGGATGGAAGCACCCCGTCTCCAGGGGAGGATGTCGAGGAGGCCATTAGATTGCTTGAAACGCTTCTTCGCCGCGATCCCCGCAATCTTGCGGTGTTATGCACCCTAGGATGGGTAAGTTGGAAGGTCGGTCAGCCAGATGAGGCTTTGGAGTACTACCGGGAGGCATTGGCGATTTTCCCTGCCGATGAAAATGCCCTAGAGGCCGTATGTGAGATTTACGAGGCCCTGAATCAACCTCAAAAGGCCCTTGAGAATCGGAAATATCTTGTGAAACTGGTCGGTGATTCAGAGAGCAGGTATAAGCTGGCTGAAATCACCGCGCTTATGGGAAACAAGAAAGAAGCCTTGAAGCTATACGACGACGCTCTTTTTTATGGCGAGAGTGCTTCGGCGCTTGAGGGAGCAGCCGAAGTTTCCGAGGAATTAGGCCTGTATCGACGGGCTGTGGAATATAGAATCCGAATGCTGGACGTAGAAGAGAGTCCGGCTGACACCTGGTGGCACATAGCTCGACTGAGATTGAGTAAGATTGACAACTACGAAGAGGGGTTTGAGGCATTGGAGCAGGCGCTGAATGGGAATTTCTCCGACATGGCGCTTATAGAGAAACTGAAACGGGAAGTTCCGGCGGCTGTGGGAAGAGTTATCGTGGAAATGATTGAAAGCAGGCTCGGGGATGAGGGACCGCAGGCGGCAAACCAATGATTCTGATTTTTCCGGTTAAGTCTCCACTATTTTTCTTATCGCCTTGAAAATCACATCCGCCTCCTTTGAAGCATCCACAACCCGCAGCAGCTCCCTCGCCTCGTACCAATCGCTTAGCGGTCGAGTCTCCTTGGTATAGAGGACGAGGCGTCTGTTGACTGAATCCAGTTTATCGTCTTCCCTAAGTTGCAGGGCCGCGCCGTCGTCGTCGCATATGTTATCTACTACTGGCGGCATCGAATCCACGTGGTAGATGCGCCGGCATACAGGGCAGGATCTGCGTCCGGTTAGACGCCTGATTAAGACCTCCCGTGTGCATTGGAGTTCGATTGCATGGTCGATATCGCTGAGTTTCGAGAGAGCCTCGGCCTGGGAAATAGTTCTTGGAAAGCCGTCGAGAATGAATCCATGGGCGGCATCATCCAATCCAAGCCGACTTTCAAGCACCTCAATTGTCAGTTCATCCGATACCAGAGCCCCGGAATCCAGGATTTTTCTCACTTTCACGCCCAGTGGTGTTCGCTTCTTGATATTTTCACGAAAAAGATCGCCCGTTGACACATGCAAAATGCCCAGCAAAGCGCTTGTTCTAGCCGCCATAGTACCCTTGCCGGCCCCCGGGGGGCCCAAAAATAGCATTTTCACTTTTCAACTCCCTTTTCGACGTCGATTCGGATTCTGTGTAGATCCCGCCGGATTCCGGGCTGATGGTTCGCATTGATTTCAGCGCCTTCGGTTAGAAGGAATCCGTTTTCACTAAGGTATGCCGACTTCGAGTCCTCTTGAAACCAAAATCGGGCAGCAAGCTAAGTCCATTTGCCTCAGGCGGGAATGTCATCTAAGTTTAAACCGGATTGCAAACTCATATCATCCCCTTCTATTCTATTAAATCAGAATCGCAGCAAGGTCAAATCGCAAGATAGCCGCTACAAGCGTACTACTTCGGCTCAGCCTTGTAATGAGAAATCGCACAGCCCTGTTTCAAAGATAATTCACCTGCGACGCCTAGCGCTTTTCTCTAGATACTTGTAAAGCGCATTAACTATCGGACTACTTGTGAACATTCCTGAAAACGAGCGCCTCCGGCAACCTTGATTTTTGCCAGGTTTGACACAGATCGGGGGATGTCAGCGCTCCCCGCCAGATTCCAGGGGCCAGACCCTGGGAGAGTTGCCATTGGCCGACTCTGCCAGCTTCAGTATCCGGTCTATTGTCTCTAGCGCCTTATACCCGTCTTCCAATGAGGATTTGCTCTTTTGTTCGGGATTATCGCTTAGGAAAACCAAATGGTTAATCATTTCGCTAAAGTATTCGGTTGCGCGGTTCCATTCGCCTTTTTTCCGTACCAGCGAGCGAAAACCACTGTAGTAAGACGATTCCTCCGATTCCCAGATTTCATATGTTCCATTTCCAACGCGAATCCTTCCCGATGTAAAACTCAGATCCAATTCGAATACCAGATAATCGTGACTACCTGAAATATCGATACTTGCGACAGCTTCTCCAACGCTTGTGATGGCAAGAAGCCTTCCTCCCGGTTTTTCCGGATCCCCCAGAACCTGCCGAATGTCGATTTTTGCATCACAAAGAAAAAGCAAAATGTCAATCATATGGGTGCCGTCGTGGTAGATTATTTCCCTGCTGGACTTATTCCTGCCCATATAGAGCCGGCAATTCAGATACAGCAGCCTACCCAGCTCTCTGTTTTCAATGATTTTCTGGACAGACAGATAATCGCGCGAAAAGCGTCGTTCGTGATTTACAATCACGCGTGTTGATCCAGACTTTGCCAATTCCATTATTGGCCTGATATCCGCTACTGAATTGGCCAGCGGCTTCTCGCAAACTATCAGGGGAATTCGATAGCAAAATCCCATTTCGAGAAGCTCTGGATGTGTATCGGTCCAGGAGGCTATATGAAATATGTCGGGATTCTCATTATAAATCATTTCCTCTGCATCCTCATATACTCTGGCCGGACCCCAATCAGCTTGAAATTCCCTTCTACGTACCTCTGACGGATCCGCCCCCGCCGCCAAAATTGTATGCGGATTGTCGGCGATTGCCCCGGCGTGACTTGCAGGCTTTTCCCTTAGGCTGTCTTTTTGGAGCGTCGAGCCTATTCTGCCAAGTCCGGCTATCACGCATTTCAATTGGCGATTGCTCTTTTGTGCCATTCTAGCGTAAGTATAGAATGAGAATACTGAAAACTGAATGCTCCGCGCTTCAAGCCTAGCTGCCGGAAATAGCGCCCAGGGCATAGACGGCACCTTGCGCGTCCAAAGGCGCCCAAAACAAATTCTTCAAATAGATTTTTTTCATTTTTTTGACGATGTGCTTGACATTCTTTGCAAGCGGTATTAGATTATTTTTTCCCCTGTGGGTACAGAGCCGCGATGATGTTAGTAGGCGGCACTGGTTTGATCTTTTAGAAGAGATTAGGGAAGGGAAGGAAGAGACCACGTTTTTTATGTTCGGGATGAGTTCGAGCATAGTTTTTGAGTTTGGTAGACTTGGGCGATAGTTCAAGTTGACGCTAGATTTCATTGTGCATAAGCGCGATGGATGAGTAAGGCGGATTTGTGAGTAGGAGTAGCATCTTTTAATAGGATGCTAGATATATCATGGAGAGTTTGATCCTGGCTCAGAACGAACGCTGGCGGCGCGTTTTAAGCATGCAAGTCGAACGGTAGGGTGGTGCTTGCACCACTTGAGAGTGGCGAACGGGTGAGTAACGCGTAGATGATCTACCTTTTGGTTGGGGATAGCTCATGGAAACATGGGGTAATACCGAATACGAACTTTCTGCTATGGTGGAGGGTTGAAAGGGGCTTTGGCCTCGCCGGGAGATGAGTTTGCGTATGATTAGCTAGTTGGTGTGGTAAGTGCGCACCAAGGTGACGATCATTAGCCGGCCTGAGAGGGTGAACGGCCACATTGGGACTGAGACACGGCCCAGACTCCTACGGGAGGCAGCAGCTAAGAGTCTTCCGCAATGGGCGCAAGCCTGACGGAGCGACGCCGCGTGGGTGAAGAAGGCGGAGACGTTGTAAAGCCCTTTTCTCGCAGAAGAATAAAGCCTTGAGGTAATGCAAGGAAGATGACGTTATGCTGAGGAATAAGCACCGGCCAATTACGTGCCAGCAGCCGCGGTAACACGTAAGGTGCGAGCGTTGTTCGGAATTATTGGGCGTAAAGGGCTCGTAGGTGGTCTGCCAAGTCTTTCGTGAAAGACCAGGGCTCAACCCTGGGTATGCGAGGGAAACTTGCAGACTGGAATCTTGGAGAGGGTACTGGAATTCCTGGTGTAGGGGTGGAATCTGTTGATATCAGGAAGAACACCGGTGGCGAAGGCGAGTACCTGGCCAAAGATTGACACTGATGAGCGAAAGCGTAGGGAGCAAACAGGATTAGATACCCTGGTAGTCTACGCTGTAAACTATGTGCACTTGATGGTGGTTCTTTTACAGGATCGCTGTCGGAGCTAACGCGTTAAGTGCACCGCCTGGGGAGTACGCCGGCAACGGTTAAACTCAAAGGAATTGACGGGGGCCCGCACAAGCGGTGGAGCATGTGGTTTAATTCGATGATACGCGAGGAACCTTACCAGGGCTTGACATATACCCGAACTTTGCAGAGATGCGGATTTCCCCTTGGGGACGGGTATACAGGTGTTGCATGGCTGTCGTCAGCTCGTGCCGTGAGGTGTTGGGTTAAGTCCCGCAACGAGCGCAACCCCTATCGTCTGTTGCCATCATTAGGTTGGGGACTCAGGCGAAACTGCCGGTGACAAACCGGAGGAAGGTGGGGACGACGTCAAGTCATCATGGCCCTTATGTCCTGGGCTACACACGTGCTACAATGGTTTGCACAAAGCGATGCGTAGCCGCGAGGTGAAGCAAACCGCAAAAAACAGACCTTAAGTTCGGATCGGAGTCTGAAACTCGACTCCGTGAAGGTGGAATCGCTAGTAATCGCGCATCAGCATGGCGCGGTGAATACGTTCCCGGGCCTTGTACACACCGCCCGTCACACCACCCGAGTCGGGGGTACCCAAAGTCGCTAGTCTAACCTGCAAGGGAGGACAGTGCCAAAGGTACGCTTGGTAAGGGGGGTGAAGTCGTAACAAGGTAGCCGTACTGGAAAGTGCGGCTGGATCACCTCCTTTCAAAGTGAAAGGGAACTGAATCGATTCGATTCCAAAGTCGCCGGCTTTTGTGTATGGCCGGTGCGATCTATCATATGCCAGACTCCAAAAAGTGGCTCTTCCTTCTCTTCTCTATGGCAAACCGGGATGCTTCATAGTCAACTTGTTAGGCTGTGTATCCGGGGCCTGTAGCTCAGCTGGTTAGAGCGCACGCCTGATAAGCGTGAGGTCACAAGTTCAACTCTTGTCAGGCCCAAAGGCGTTGCGCCTTAATCCGAATTGCATCTGATACTGCGAAGAATGCACTTCCCATCTCTAGTTCTTTGACAGGTTCACCTGTTTGTTAGCGGCTGGATTTAGCCGCGAGTATTTGCAGGTGTATGAGTGGGAAGGGATATAAGAATAATATGGTCAAGTAGATAAGGGTCCACGGTGGATGCCTTGGAGCTGTTTGGCGAAGAAGGGCGTGGCAAGCTGCGAAAAACCTCGGGTGTTTGATAGCGGAGGTAGAGCAATGATTAGGCTAGGCCTTTCAAAGGGTAGCTGCTTATTTCAAACTCCGAATGCCGCTATTCAAAGTCCGGGGCGAGGCTAAGCATGGTGCCGAAGCTACGGGACTTAGAGCATACAATTAGGAAGTTGATTGAAATTGCTAAATATGGAGGTTGAAAATGTCTGAAGAAAACAAAAAAAAGGTTTTGCTGTAGCAGGATTTGTTTTATCACTTGTTGGATTGGTAACGGCTTTTATTCCGTTCATGGTCTTTATAAAATGGCCCAGTGCAATACTAGGAATTATTTTTTCTTCCGTGGGAATTGCTAAGGCGCGTAGGGGTGCGGGCGGTAAGGGACTGGCGATGGCTGGATTGATATTGGGTATCCTTGCATTTATTAGCGTAATTCTTGCAACAACCGTGTTTGCGGTAGCATTCGCCGAGAGTATGGAGGGCATGCTTGGATTATAATGCAGTAACGAAATAGTTTCTTTTGTTCCAATTGACTTCCTGATCGTATGCTCTTTTAAGAGGTATGTGAGCTGGGTTCGGAACGTCGCGAGATAGTTCGTTCCCTATCTTCCACGGCGTTGGATGTCTAAGAGAATCTGTTTTTGGTACGAGGAAACCGAAATGGACGAACCTCTATTGCCCCAGTTATCCGACCAGTGGTAGCTGCTTATTTCAAACTCCTAATGCCGCTATTCAAAGCCCGGGGCGGGGCTAAGCATGGTACACTAAGCTACGGGATTTAGAGCATACAATTAGGAAGTTGATTGAAAAAAACTAGGAGGTACAATTCTTGGTTGAGGAAAGTAAAAAGGGGAATTATATACTTGACTCCACCATCTTTGAGAGGTAATATGTTTCTCAAAGTTAAGGAGAATCCCCCATGTGCGACAAAACCATCAGTACCTTCGAGTTAATGCAGAAGTTTCCGGATAATGAATCCGCCCGGATTTATCTGGAAAAACGCCGCTGGAAAGGTTCTCCAAGATGCCCTGACTGCGGCGAAGTGGAGCGTATCACGGAGCGGCAGGGTAAGAGAATCGGGTACTTCCGCTGTCGATATTGTTCTCTGGAATTTACTGTCCGCACCGGCACCATCTTCGAGCGTTCCCATGTCCCTCTGAACAAGTGGATATTCGCCATGTATCAGGTCGTCACGGCTCGCAAGGGCGTTTCTTCCTTGCAGTTGAGCAAAGAGATCGGCGTCACACAGAAAACTGCATGGTTCATGCTACAGCGTCTCCGTGAGGCTTGTGGCAACGATACCAACAAGCTGAAAGGCTTAATCGAAGTAGACGAAACTTATATTGGCGGCAAAGAGAAAAACAAACATGCCAATAAGAAACTGAAAGCAGGGCGTGGCACTGTTGGCAAAAAGCCGGTCATGGGCTTACGTGAAAAAAATGGATGCACTATTGCCAAATCAGTTGATAGTGCTTCCGCTAAGAGCTTGCAAACTGAGGTACGCAACCACGTTGAGGCAGGGTCGACTGTGCATACTGACGAAGCCAGAGCCTACATAGGTTTAGATTCTGACTACACGCACGAATCCGTTAATCATAGCCTTGGCGAATATGTTCGCGGGGACGTTACCACAAATAGTATAGAGAGCGTTTGGGCTGTGATGAAGCGTGGCCTTCATGGTGTTTACCATCACGCCAGCGAAAAACATCTTGACCGCTATGTGAATGAATTTACTTTCCGGCTCAATGAAGGGAATGTAAAAGTTCACACAATGGAACGCCTGAACAGCTTTACCGATAAAGCCTTTAAATCTCGAATCACCTATGACGAGTTGACCGCATGATAAGCCGCGACATGCCACCAGAACTTGACCAGATGGTCGATACGGTCTTAGGGTATGACCCGCGTAAAGCCGCTCCACCAAAAGAACAAGAGCTCCCCCGCAAAGTAAAATCCTGGCAAACCAATATCACGAACATTTTTGATGATGGCGACGTTAGGCTGGATGCAACACACTTCGACCCTGACTCTATCAGCGCAGTTAATGAACTGGAAAAAGCCGGGCATAAACTCGACCGTTTAGGTGATATTGCAGAAGTCTATCTCCGCGGACAATTTACCCGTATCTGGGCTGAAGATGCCGAACACGGCATCCCTTATTTGAATGCTACAGATATGATGAGTCTGTTAGCATTGGGTGTTCCTGCTGGTGGTGCACGGTATCTTTCCAAGGCAACCGATACCGACATTGACGCTCTGATTGTTCATAGCGACTGGCTGTTAATGACATGTTCTGGAACAATCGGGCGTGTGTTCTATGTGCCGAACCGCTTAGACGGATGGGCTTCTACTCACGATCTTATCCGAATTGTTGCCCCGCTTTCTCTTATTGGCTACCTGTACGCATGGCTGACAACTGATATTGCTCAGTCTCAAGTTTTGAGCCACACACACGGCGGACAGATCGACCATGTTACCGATGAACAAGTGCAAGGCGTTTTAGTGCCGAGATTAGACGAAAAAAAAGAAAAAGAGATCAACAATAACGTCCTTAAAGCATTACGGGCGCGGGAACGCGCTATGAAATCGCTGTTAGATTTATGGGGCAAAGCGAATGAGTGAAGATAAGAATGTCACTTACCTAGTCCCCCCTGGCTCCATCCGGTGCTTCATCACCGGCAAATTAAGAAAAGACACCCCCGAAGAACATATCCGCCAGAGATGGGCGCGTAGCCTTGTTGAAGAATACGGCTATCCAATAGCCGATATTGGGATGGAAATTCCGATTCACATGGGCAGGGCTAAGAAGCGAGCCGACATTATGATCTTCCGCAGTGGCGCTAAACACGCACAAGAGGAAGCCCTGATAATCGTCGAAGCCAAATGCGCCGACATTAAGCCAAGCGATACAAAGCAAGGGGATGAGCAGCTAATCAGCTATATCGCCGCTAGCCCCGCTTGTCGTTTTGGTTTATGGGTAGGTGAAGAAAGAAGAGCCTACGAAAAAACGCTGGAAACTGGCTCCGTTGATCGGGTTGGGGATATTCCCCGATTTGGCGATGATGAACCGGAACGGCCTACACGAAGCGATTTGATTCCTGCACATGAATTAAAATCCGTTTTTCGTCGTTGCCACAATTACATTTACGCGAACGCTGGACACCAGAAAGCCGAAGCATTCCACGAACTGTTGAAGCTGATTTTCTGCAAGACATACGATGAGGACGAAGGCGGGGAACAACTGGAATTTTCAGTGCATCCCAAAGAGCGTATTTCAGAGAGCGGCCAGCGGCGGTTAATTGAGGAAAGGCTTGGGCCGCTTTTTGAGAGGGTGCTAGAAAGGTACCCGTTCATTTTCGAGAGTGACGATAAGATAAAGCTGGATGCGCGGGTTGTTGCTTACGTTGTATCAGAACTGCAATACATCTCTTTTCAAGATACCAGCACGGATGTAAAGGGCGACGCCTATGAAGAACTGGTCGGAGAAAATCTACGCGGCGACAGGGGCGAGTACTTCACGCCCCGCAATGTGTGCGACATGGCCGTTAGAATCGCCATGTCGGTTTATCCAGATAAGGACATGACTTCATTGAAGGTGCTGGATTGTTGCTGCGGAACCGGGGGCTTCCTTGTTTCATGGCTGAATAATATGTTTGCTTTTGTACAGGAGCAGGAAATATCGAGAGGCAGAAGGCCCGATAAGGCAAGACAGAATGCTAGAAGGCGCATACGGGAAATGTGTAACTTGAATTTATACGGGCTGGATATTAACCCGTTCCTTGTTAGGACATGCCAGATGAACCTTGTGTTTCATGGCGATGGGGCATCCAATGTGTTCCGCGCTGATTCTGTCCGCTCTCTGGGCGAATGGGACGATGAGGAAGCCCGACATCGTGTCCCGTATGGAAGGGCAGACGTAGTGTTCACGAACCCACCTTTCGGCGGCAAAGCCAAGATTGACGATAAGCACATTCTCGACCAGCACGAATTGCCGAGATGGGAGACGACAAACCAGCGTTCCTCAATGCCAGCGGAACAGTTATTTGTTGAGGCTGCCCTAAAATTCGTGAAGCCCGGTGGATACTTGGTTATCGTCCTGCCAGATGGCATTCTGAATAATCCCGGCCTTCGGTTTATCCGCACTTGGCTGCTGAAACGATCTCGCCTTGTGGCGTCCATCGACCTGCCGAAAACCACCTTCAAAACCAGCGGGGGAATCAATAATCCGAGTGTATTAGTAGCCCAGAAATTCACCCCAAAAGAAGTCATGAATGCAGACAAGGACATCCTGCCAAAGCCTTATGCGGTGTTTATGGCCGCTCCTGAAACGTCTGGTATCAATAACCGCTCAGTCCCGGTTTACCTGCGTAACCCAGATGGAAGGGAGAAGGTAGACGCTGATGGTGAAAAAATCGTGGACGATCAGGTGTCCGAAGTCTTCGCCGCCTTCTCTGAATGGTGGAAGTCAAGTATATAATTCCCCTAAAAAGGGATGGTACGGCAGGAAAGATAAAACCGAAAAAGATAGAAAGTACATCAACCGGCGACTAAGAACCATCTACCAAACCAACATACTGACGGCCTACTCCGCAGGAGAAACCAGAGAGATGCTAAAAACCGCTCATCTCTATCCCTACTGGCAGTACCAGCAGGTGCAGCGCTCAACAAAACGAGAAGGCCACAGCGCATTTCACGGTATGATTCTCCGCTATGATGATCCCTTCTGGGCAACAGGCACGCCGCCAAACGGATGGAGATGTCAATGTTACCGAAACCAGTTATCAGAATCTCAGGTCAAGACACTCGGAGGACCAACAGGTATCCCCAGAGGAGTCGATATAAACTCGTCCATCCCAAAAGAATGGCGATATGACCCCGGCAGGGAAATGCTCGCCCCTAACTTCACCAGATACACAGCCCTAAGAAAAGTC